>Ga0209541_10007424_pt1 | contig 18457 bp, 18 predicted proteins | sample RifCSPlowO2_01_FD_184027 | JGI IMG/M metagenome (GOLD analysis project Ga0209541, IMG submission 184027) | Groundwater microbial communities from Rifle, Colorado - Rifle CSP2_plank lowO2_0.1 (SPAdes) (version 2) | ecosystem: Environmental > Aquatic > Deep subsurface > Groundwater | place... | reverse complement strand
CCACTTTTCTGACCAAATTCGCGACGAAAGTAACGGTCATCCATCGCCGGGAAAGTTTACGGGCATCAAAAATAATGCAGGAGCGCGCCCAACAAAATCCAAAAATCAGCTTTCTCTTCGATTCCGCAATAGAAGAAATTCTGGGCGATGGGAAAAAAGTAACCGGCGTGAAGCTGAAAAACGTGAAAACCGGAATTCTCTCGACGTTTAAAACCGACGGCGTCTTTTTAGCCATCGGCCACGTTCCAAATACTTCTCTCTTTGCAGGAAAGCTGGCTCTTGACAAGCAGGGCTATCTGAAAGCCGATGCGCGCATGCGGACAAATCTTCCCGGAGTATTTGCTGCAGGCGATGTGCAAGACCGGCTGTACCGGCAGGCCATCACTGCCGCGGGCAGCGGCTGCATGGCGGCGATGGAAGCGGAGAAATATCTGGCAGAATTAAGTGATTAAAATCTTCCTCTTCTTGCCCCTCGCCAAGGATCATCCTCTGCGAGAGGATAATCAAACCAAATTCTGGCACTCGTCGTGTCACACAGGTGGCAGAACGCCGCCAAAGGCTGTTGCAGCCTCTTGTCCGGGTTATAGTCTTTTACCTCTCCTTCGACATAACTGAGCGCATTGTGATGAGCATCTGTTAATTGAAATCCGTATTCTTGGACTTTTTGTTCCGTAAAAGCATCACGCTTCTCTTTCGTATTCATTTCTTCTCGTTCTCTAATTAAGTCTCCCTCTTGCACGTAGCGCCAAGGCTTATCTACATCATGCAGGAAAAGAACCAGGAGGGCATCAGAGAGTTCGAACGGCAAGGGTCTTCCCGTGCGTTGGAAAGCATCATAAAGAACGACAGCAATGTTCATAACTTCTGAAATATGATCCAGATAACCCCCATCCCATGCTTGGTGCTTTGATTTCCCCCCTCGTGCTGCTTGGAGAATTTCTCGATTTTTTTCCAGAAATGTATAGCACTGGCTTCGGTTTGGCTCTTCGATTCTGTCCAGCAATTGGTCGAGAGTCGAGTAAGCCATCTTCTTTTTTCCATCAAAAATTTTAAAAGCTTTATGCAACCAGCCTCGTTGATGGCTATCCCTCTCTGCCCTTACTTCGGCACCTGCGGCGGCTGCAGTGCCCAGCATATCGACTACACTGTGCAAGTTGAAAACAAAAAGAAAGCGCTCGCTCATGCGCTGGGCTTCGCTGACATCCGTGTCTTTACCGGCGAACCGTACCACTACCGCAACCGAATGGACTTCTATTTTCATCCCCACGGCTGGGGCTTGCGGCAGAAAGGCAAACCCGGAAAAATTGTCAATGTTCAACAATGCCCCATCGCTGAAGAGCGCCTTAATTGTCTGCTGTCAGAAGCGCGTTCTTTTTTTCAAAAAGTTGACGCTTTTGATGCCCAGCAGAAAACCGGAACATTCCGCTCAGCAGTCATCAGAATTCCCCGGGAAAGCTCAGCCATCGCTTTTATTCTCCATGCCGATTCCTCTCGCTTGCCGGAAGCGCTGGAACAAATAGAACAATTTGCTAAAAAGACCACTGCCGATACTGTTCTGGCCTCTTTCCAAGATGCTGAAACCAGCTTTTCCGATGACTATCAGGTCATCAAAGGCAAAGATGTCTTGCAGGAAACATTCTTAGGCAAACATTTCAATTTTCCCCTCCTGGGCTTTTTCCAGAATAACACGCTCATTGCAGAGCAGATGCAGGTGTATGTGCAAGAACTGATGCAACATTATGAGACGAAGCAAGCCCATCTGCTGGATCTGTATGGGGGCGTCGGCACGTTTGGCATCTGCAATGCTGATCTATTTTCATCGACAACCATCGTTGAAGCCATTCCTGCTGCCATCGCCTGCGCGCAGCGCAACATCCGGGAAAACCACGCCAAGAATGCTGTCACCCTGCTTCTCGACGCCAAGCAGCTGAAAAAAGTGCCTCTTGCCAAGCCTTTATTTGTTATCACCGACCCGCCGCGCAGCGGCATGGACCAGAAGACCATCCTGCGGTTAAAAGAATTGCAGCCGGAAGCGATTATTTACATTTCTTGCAATATCCAGCAGCTCAAACGGGACGTTCCTAAATTTTCTGCGTACACCATCAAGAGTGCTGCTCTCTTCGACTTATTCCCGCAGACGCCGCATAGCGAAGCGGTGGTGGAGCTGGTGCGAAGAAAGTAATCTTAAAGAATGCTTTGTCAAATTCCTAAAACAGCTTCACCACCAGCGGCACAAACAAATTTAGCAACAGGAGCAGCAAGAAAAATAAGCTCACTTTCCGGTACTGCCGTTCGCCTTTTTCCTTGCCCCGCAGGTTGTGCAGGAAGACCTGGGCCATCCTTCCACCGTCGACAATTGGCAGAGGCAAAAGATTAAACAAGCCGATGCCCAAGCTCAGCACGAACAGCCAGCGCAGGAAGCCTGTAGTCCAATCGATAACGACATAAAGAGCTTTCCCCCAGCCAGCTTGATATGGCTCTTTCACATCAAACTCATTGCGGATGTTGCTGATGCCTAAGAAAGGCTTTCCGGGCGCATCCGGGCTTTCTGCCAGTGTTAGCTTATACTGTTTCTCGAGCGTGAGCAGCGTTACCGTTTCTCCGGGCTGGGCGCACTGCAGCTCGGCACTAAACTCCTGGAAGCTCTTCGTCGCTTTGCCGTTAATGCCCGTAACCAGCGTTTCCGGAGAAAGTTGTGCTTCTTCCGCCGGCAAATCCTCTCCAAAATATGATACAAAAGTAAAGCCCGTCGGCTCAATCATCCGTTCTTGTATTGGCGTAAAGACACCTGCCAGCAGCAGCAAGGCCAGCAGCGCCAGAATAACATTGGAAAAAGCCCCGGCGGCATAGACGGAATATTGGGTGATATCTTTCCCGGCCCGCAGTTTTTTCTCGTCGGGCTCCACGAAAGCGCCGATGATGGGCCCGAAAAAAGCTAAGCCCGTATGCTTGACCGGGATATTGTGCGCTCTTGCCACAATCCCATGGGAAAATTCATGCACGACAGCAATGACAAAAATGGCAATCAGCCAGTACCAGAACGGCAGAATGCCTAAGCCCGGCACATTCACCCCCGGTAACACTAAAGAAACGCCTGCTGATGCCGTGGGCGTTGTAAAAATGGCAAAGAGGTTCTTGATGAGCAAGTACGAGATGAGCACTAAGCCGACGAAGCCCGCGCCCACGCCGATATAGCCCAGCAGGACGACCCACGCCCGGTATTTGGCTGCATATTTGTCCATCCAGCCCAATCCCAGCTTCATGCGGTAGAGCAAGATGATTTTTGCCTGCCGGTCGATGGATTTCCGTTTAACGATGAGAAAAAGAATGATGCAGAGGTAGAACAGGATGATGGCCTTGTACTGTACAATAAAAGAGAGCACAGCTTCCATAGTAAACGAGAAAAAGAATTTGATTATATTTATATGTTTGGATTTAGGGCACTTGTTTAGCACTTTCGAAATTCTGGTAAGTAGAAAAGCAGGAGCGACATCCCCGTAGGGGACAAGTCCCCCTGTCGCTCTCGAGACCTCTCTCGAAGAAATTTCGACCTAAGGGTGCTAAACAAATACGACTAAGGGCTACCAGAATAGCTTTACTTCTTTCTCTTGGGGCGCAGCTTCTGCGAGCTGCACTTTCTGCATTTCACTTTTCCCTGGCTCACTTTCAGGCTGGGCGCCCGGATTTTTGCCTTACAGTTCCTGCAGACAAAAACGTTCTTGATGAGCCGTGCCGCGGCTTCTTCAAATTTGACCATGGTGTATCCTGTTTTTGCTTCCTCTTATTCTTTTATGTCTTCTCTTTTATGCTTTTTCCTTATTATTTTACTTTTTCTGCTTGATGACTTTCATGCCCATGACCGTCCAGTAGACGACTTCGTCGTTTTCTTTGATCTGCCCCTGGAGCTCTTCGGGGATGTTCATCTCGAATGTTTCATAGGAATCCGTGTCCATGACATTGGCTTTGTCGTTGGCAATGGATAGGACCTGGGCGCTCTTTTTCTCGATAATTGGCACTTCGATCTTGTCGTGCGCCGGCATAACCAGCTGCCGCTTTTTTCCGTCCAGGATGCCCACCGCCATCAGATTGACTTTGGCGTGGCCGTGCTTTCCGGTTTTTGACGTGGCCGTTTCCGTGACTTTGCACGGCGCATTGTCGATGATCATGGTATCCCCTTTTTTAAGGCTCCCTATACCCACCAATTTCTTTTCATACATTCCTTTCCCTCAAATGCTCTTTCTTACGATTTTATGGCGAGCTGAATGTCTTTTTCCGTAATGGTTTTCCGGCCAGCGTGCTCAGCTAACTGCTTGGCCTTCGCCGAAATTTCCAACGCGTGCTGCTCCAGCACCTCTGCCAGGGCCGCTTTCGCCTCATCGGAAACGCGCAAAGCTCCTGCTTCCCGCATAATCTTATCCATAGCATTATGCGAGAGAAGCGTCTTTCTCGCCATGGGAGCAAAAAAGGGGCTTATTTTTTAAAAGTATCGAAAATTTGCTGAATAGCTTTCTAAAGATGAGCTCAAAGCCATCCCCAGAATCCTTTCTTTCGCCGCAGCGTTCTCTGCTGGTTCCGGATCAAAGCTTCAATCTCTTTCTCCCTCTTTTCCTGTTCGGGATACTGCCTTTCCGCTTCCCGGAATTCCCGCGAATGATAGGAACAGCGCTCTTTCGTGTTCCGGAACTTAAAATGCTTATGCAGCATTTCGTGATACAGCAGGTAGTCAAGCAGCTCTGATGCAGCTTGTTGAAACAGCGTTGACACCGTTATCGTATCACTCTGAAAATTATAGCTGGCTAGTTTCCGGAAGGCTGCCTTTCCCCATTGCAGATTGGGCTGCTCCAAGGCGTTGGAAAAAAAATGCCCATTCATCCGCTGAAACGATGCTTCCAGAGTCGGATCGGTCTTCGTTTTTGGGGCAACGAGGTGCGCATTCTTGATAAAATTGTGGTAGAGAATAATGTTTGGCGTTCTGCCCCGTTGCTTAAAGACTTTCAACAGGAGATGCTGAACAAGGCCAATTTTTATTTCGTTATCAATGGCTTTCCAGTGCAGGTTCAGATGCACGGCAATAGTGCGGGGCGTATGGCGGATATTGGCATTAAGATGCCCCAGCTTGCGGTTGTACAGCAATTCCGTCGCGTAGGAAAAATGCTGCTCGGGGAATAAGCGCTGGAAGGATTCTTCGATGAGGTTCATGATATTTATCTTGCCTCAGCCGTTTATAAGAATTGCTTTTCTGGCATTGTGGTGTGCGGTTTAACAATGCTTTTATAGGGAGTACTTTTTGTTATTTTTAATGGCCAAGACTTTGGAAAAGCTCATCAAAGAGCGAAAAAATCAGGCAAAGAAGAAAAAAATTTATGAGAAAGCTGACCTGATTGTTCGGCATTTGGGGTCCGTTTTCCATAGTGCATATCACTCGTCTTTAAAAACTGTTGTTTTTAAATTTAGGGATGAATATTTTTCTATTAACGGTTGTTATCATACAGACTACTCTCCTTTTCTGAAGCGGCGGTACGGTAACATATTTGTGCATGATCAGGATGGTACTGTATTTTTGGGGGACAGGACTCAGGGATTTTTTAGGCATCTGGAAATAGAATCCTACATTCCCGGCCTTTGGGAGGAGAAAATAGATTCTCTTTACGGCGCAGCAAAAGAAAAAGAGAGAGAAGCAAGAGAAAAAATAGCTCGTGAAGACAAAGGGCCGGACGAAGCTGAGCTGAGAAGAAAATTCGGCTTCTAATCTCCCGCTACTTCAAACCGCAATATCGCGGCAATGCCGCCCAGCTCTTTTAGCTGCACGCCTTCCCGCGTTTCTGTCGAAATGACTTTTATAGCTGCCCCGCCCTGCTGGGCTTTTTCTTCCAGCGCAAAGATTCTCTCTTCAGGAAGGCTCTCGGAAATCAGCAGGACATCGACGGCATTCATCTCCAGAGCGTGCAGGGTTTCCTTTTCTCCATAAGTCACTTTTCGGGGATTTTCTAACATTTTGGTAAAGAACTGCTGCACGGCTTTTTTTTCAATGGCCACTTCTTCTTCTGCCAGCAAATCTTCTGATTTATCAAGCAATTCCTGCAGGCCGAAGTCGTCTGTGTACGAGAGGTCTTTGGTGCCGAGAATTTTCTTTTTCAGATCACCGGTGATGTAATCATGGCCGAGGAAATCGTTAATCGTCGTTCCCGGCCCGCCGATGATGATGCCTTTGAGATTATTCCCGAGCGGCAGGAATTGCTCTTTCATGTACTCAGCGATTTTCTTGAAGTGGTCTTTGTACGCGCCTTCGCGGATGCGGGCGAAGCGGGCTGCGCTCTGACCACCCGCCCGGAACTTTCCCGGCACTTCCGAATGGGTTTTCTTCAGTGGGATAATCGTTTTTCCTTTCAGCAGCGCCAGAATGGCATCTCTTCTATCGAGAACCACCAAGCCATACGCATTATGTTCCGCCAGCATCTCTTCGAGAATATCCGTCACAAAATTCTTATCGCAGCGGTAGATGCGGATGTTCAACGCTACGGGTGGCTCAATGCTCCACGCTCGCACATCCTGCTTGCCCTCAGCGGCTGCCACATTGCCGGAAAAAACAGCTAAGCCATTAGGCGGCGTTTTCGGGTAAAGCCGCAGATGCTGGATCATCTTTTCCAGCGCCGTCTGCACATTCTTGCGTGTCGAAGCAGACTTGATGTTGGCTGCCGTGCCTTGCTCTTCGGCTAAGTGCTGGGTAATCTTGCTGAGCTCATAGCCAGCGGGCACATACACGGAAACAAATTCCGTATGCGGCGCTTTGAAGGTTTTGAGTTCTTTGACAATTTTTTTTATCTGGAGCTTTTGCTGGGCGGTGAGGGACATGGGATAATGGAAGAAGGGTGGTTTATAAATATTGTTGCCGTTTTTGGAGTCGCCAAAATGCCCCTAAACGTTTATAAAAAACCTATATCCTTCAGTATCCATGTGTGGCATCATCGGCATCTGCAGTGACGAACAGGCAGCAGCACGCGTACGGGAAGCGCTGCCCTTGCTCCAGAAACGGGGCAGAGACGCTCATGCTATTCTTCAACTCCATGTCCAAAGCGCTCTTGGCCACACGCTCCATGCCGTCGTCAATCACGTCCCCCAACCCTTGCAGAAAGACGGCGTTCTCGTCGCTAACTGCGAAATCTACAACTGGAAAGAGCTGCAGCAAAAGTACGGAATCGCTGCGCGGAATGATGCCGAGCTGCTCTTGTCATTTCTTGATCAATTTGGCGTCGCCCAAATTGAAGAATTAGATGGCGTGTTTGCGTTTGCGTACTGGAAAAACGGCCAGCTTATTTTAGCTCGAGATATCCTGGGCGAGAAGCCATTGTGGTATGCTTCTGAAAACGGCCGCTTTGCATTTGCTTCGGAGAAGAAAGTGCTGCTGGCTCTGGGCTATGCGTTCGTCCGGGAGCTTAACCCGCGAACTATCCTCTTTTTCGACGAGCAGGAAAAAATAATGACGGAAAAGCGCCGTGATTCTTTTTCTTTCCTTCCGGAACATGAAGATGCATATGAAGTTCTGCGGGAGAAAACTAAGAACCTGCTGCACAACGCGATTCAAAAGCGGATCCCGGGGCAGAAATTCGGGCTGCTGTTTTCCGGTGGCGTTGATTCCACCTATCTCGCAAAATATCTGAAAGATCAGGGTAAAGAATTTACTTGTTATACAGCCGTGCTGGACACGGAACCGGCTGCTGCGGATCTGCTTGCTGCCGAGGCTGCTGCTCAAGGGCTCGGCCTACGGCTCCGGGTGAGAAAAATAAAGCTCGATGAAATTCCCGGCTATCTGCAGAAAATTGTCCCCCTCATTGAAGATTCCAATGTCGTGAAAGTCGGCGTGGCTTTGCCTTTTTATCTCGCCGGTGAAATGGCGAAAGAAGACGGCTGCAAAGTCATTTTCTCCGGCCTGGGCAGCGAAGAGATCTTTGCCGGCTATGAGCGGCATACACATGCCCTGAACATCAATCAGGAATGCCTTTCCGGCTTGCGTAAATTGTACGAGCGCGACTTGTATCGCGACGATGTTATCACCATGGACAATTCTCTGGAACTGCGCCTACCGTTTCTCGATAGGGCTTTAGTTGACTTTGCTTTGAAAATCCCCAGCCAGTACAAGCTGCGGGAGGGTATGATGAAGTTTATTCTCCGGGATATTGCCCTAAAAGCAGGGATCCCTGAGCCCATTGCTTTCCGCAAGAAAACAGCTGCGCAATACGGCTCACGGCTGGATTATGCACTCGGAAAATTAGCCAAACAAGCCGGCTTTTCTTCAAAATCGGCATATCTGAAGACGTTTTATCCGCAACCAAATCTTCGTTTAGGAGTGCTTTTCTCGTCTGGAAAAGACTCGACGTACGCAGCATACATCATGCAGCGGCAGAATTACCAGTTAAGCTGCCTCATCACCGTAAAATCTCAGAATGAAAGCTCATTCATGTTCCACACCCCGGCACTCAATATGGTGCCGTTGCAGGCAGAAGCCATGGGGCTGCCTTTGATCCTGCAGGAAACTGCCGGAGAAAAAGAGAAAGAACTGGAAGATTTACGGAAAGCCCTGCAGCAGGCAAAAGAAGAGTTCCATATCGAGGGCGTGGTTACCGGGGCGCTTTTCTCGACGTACCAGCGCGACCGCATCGAGCAGCTGTGCGATGCGCTGGGCTTGAAGATTTTTTCGCCGTTGTGGCATAAAGAGCAGGTGAAAGAGCTGCAGGAACTGCTCGCTAACGACTTCGAAATTATTTTTACGGCCATCGCCGCCGAAGGCTTGGATGCATCGTGGCTGCAGCGGCCCTTGCACGAAGCTGACATTCTCCTTTTGATTGCTCTTTCGAAAAAATATGGGCTGAATCCTGCCGGTGAGGGGGGAGAAACGGAATCGCTCGTTTTGGACTGCCCGCTCTTCAAGAAAAAAATAGAAATTCTGAAAGCGAAAAAAGTGATGGACTCGCCCTGTTCAGGCCGTTTGGTCATTGAAGAAGCCAGGCTTGTTGGGAAGACGGTGCCGAGGGCCCTGGTGCCCCAACGAGATACGAACTTTACTGCCCTTAAAAAAGAGACGGAGCTGGTCGTCGCATGAAAACCGTCATGTGCTTTGGCACCTTTGATGTGCTGCATCTGGGACATCTCTTCTATCTAAAAGAAGCCAAGAAGCATGGCGATTATCTCATTGTCGTGGTGGCTCGCAATGAGACCAAGCAGCAGCAGCGCAAGAAAATGGTGTTCTCAGAAGAAGAGCGCCGGGCCTTGCTGCAGCAGTTAAAAGTCGTTGACGAAGCAGTGCTGGGCTATCCGGACGATCACTTGCGCATCATCGCCGAGAAAAAGCCGGATGTGCTGATTCTGGGTTATGATCAGGCTCTCGATGCTGAAGAATTGGCTGCTCGCTTACAAGAGAGACAGATAGATATTCCTATTTTCCGAGCCCAGCCCTATCGGCCGGAAACGCAGAAGAGTTCTCAGCTGCGGGCACAGCTGTTCGATAGAGATAAAGTATTCCAATGAGAATTTTTTTTTCAGAAAATAATTTAAACAAGTTCTTTGAGCGGTACTCTGATGTTCGGCATATATCTCACCGGCCCTTTCGGGCAATCGCAGGCCCTTTATCAAGCTCGCAATGAAGAAAAAAGAGGGCGCGGCACTAAAGAAGCTGTTAGCCAACAAATGATTAAAGATACCCAAGAAGTTCTGGCTTTCCAACAGGCTGCTCATCTTGATTTTGTCATCGATCCTTCTTTTTCCCTATATTACCTCTTTCAGCCCTTTGCTGAGCAGGTGGAAGGCGTCCGTGTCGGCCCGCAAGAGAACTGGTTCAATAATAATGTATTCTATTGGCGGCCGCAGATTCATGGTCCCCTTCGCATGCAAACCGGTTTCACGGAAAAATATCTGCATCTCGGCCACTTTCCTCACACTATCAGTTTGGCGGTTCTTCCCTCACCGTATACGCTGCTTATGCTTTCTGATGCGCAGGGATATGCCGATACGGGAGCAGCGATAACGAATTTGGCAGAACTCCTGGCTGCCGAGGCGCAGCATCTAGTAACTAAAGGAATACGCAGAATTCAGTATGATGAGCCAGCCATTGTCGTCAAGCAATCTTTGGGCTCTTTGCGGGAAGAAGACCTGTCCCTCTTACGGCGGGCGATGGACATCTGTGGGCATATTTCGGGAGCAAGCACGTGCCTGCACACCTATTTTGGAGATGCGGGCCCTCTTCTTCCGTATCTCTCTGCACTTCCCGTCGATGGCATCGGGGTCGATGGAACAGAAACGAGCCTGAACGACATCTTAAAACAGACGTACAAAAATAAAGAAATCGCCCTGGGCTTGGTCGATGCCCGAAATACGAGTCTGGAAAATCCCGAGGAACTCGTAGAAAAAGTTAGAAAAGTCGCGGAAAAAACTCACCCCAAGAAAGTATGGCTCACGCCAAATACGGGAACGGAGTATCGCGGCTTCACGCACGCTGCCCAGAAAGTAGCGATTCTTGGCGAAGCCAAGAGAATACTTGAAATGGAGGTGCGGGAGCATGAATAATGTATTTCCAACATATGAAGTCGGAAGCCTGCCGAAATTAAATGCCCGGGTAAAAGCAGCAAAAGGCCAGCCTGTTTCCGGAGTAGATCTTGAGGAGCTTCGCCACTACGCCCAACGCCTCTCCATCCCCTGCGATGCTGTCATCGGCCTTTTTGAACGGCAGAATGGGGAACAACGGGCGCTCACTGCCGAAGAAAAAAGCATAGTGACGGACTTCAACTCCCTTTTCAACCTGCGGCTCCAAGAGCAGCTTGGCCTGGATTTTGTGTACGATGGGGAAGCCCGGCGCACAGAGATGTATCATCATGTCGTCCGGCACGTGAAGGGGTTTGAGCTGGCGCCCGAAATGACCCGCTCCCGGGGGCCGGACAGCTGGCGCATGGGCATCTGCATAGCCCCGCCTTCCTTAAAAGAAGGATCATTGCCCGCACTGGTTACTCGCGAGTTTGATTTTGCCACTTATCATGCTGCTCGGCCCGTTAAAGTTCCTCTTGACGACCCGTACATGATTGCAGTGATGAGCGATAATCGCTATTACACGGAACTCGTAAAATCCCAAGCTCCCGCTGCGTCCCATCCTCGCCAGCTTCGCTATGAGGCCAAGCAAATGTTTACTCTGGCTTTAGCAGAAAACGTCATTCGCCCGCAAGTGCAGGCCTTGGTGGAAAGAGGAGCGCAATGGATTCAATTGGATGTGCCCGCCGCGACGCTGGATCTGGAACACCTCCCGATCATGGTTGCGGGCATTAACGCCGTCGTTGCGGGCATAGAAAATGTTAAATTCAGCATCCATGTCTGCTATCCCCGCAGAGTTTCTTTAACGGAAAAGCAAGGCTACGACCTTTTATTTCCTCATGTCCTTAAGCTGCATCCCGCTGTCAATCACTTCTCTCTGGAGCTGGCCAATGCTGACCACTATGAACAGGATCTTGCCGTTTTTAAGCAGCATCAAGACCAAAGAAGGTTTGAAATCGGCATCGGCGTAGTCGATATCACACAAGAGCAGCAGGTGCTCGGCCGGATGGAAACTCCCGAAATCGTTCGGCAAAGGATTCTTCGTGCTGCTACCGTTCTGGGTGATCCGCAGCTGGTCTTTGTGGCTCCCGATTGTGGCTTACGGCAATTGCAGTTGGAGCGCTGTATACAGCTGTATGAAACGATGGTTGAGGGCGCCGCATTAGCCAGAAAAGGCTGAGAAGAACACTCTTCGTGCTTGTCCTTTCTTGTTTACCATCTTATCCGTACCGGAATCGCCTGCTCAAACGGCACCGCTTCTCCGCGATATTCTGCTCTGCCGAGCGGCCGATGTGGTGTATAGCGAATCAGAAAGTAAAACAAGTGATTGCCCCCATCGGGGTGCAGGCGCACGCAGCCATGGGATCTTCCCCGGCCACTTTCCACGCTCTCGGGAGCACTCGTCAAATGCAGCAAGTAAGGGAGATCTCCGCTGTAATGCGCCGTGTACGGCTCTTCCGGGATAGCTTGTCGCCGGGAAAAAGGTGCAGCCATGATCCCGTACGCATTCTGAAAGCCCGGCTGGGTGAGCGGATCGCCATATTCCTCTTCTGCCCACGATGGTGGGAACCAGTGCGGGAACACCAAAACTCTTCGCAGGTAAAAATCTCCTTCCGGCGTCGGGAAATTCCTTCTTCGGCCGCGGATGACGTACTCCCCGCCAACTACGGCCCGCGTGCTAAAGAGGAGAACCTCACTTTCTTCTTCCTGTGCATATAATTCTAAATGCGTATTTCTTCGGTTTCGTTCTGACTTTTCGATCTCGATGCGCAGATCCATGCTGTCTTGGAGGTACCGTTCCGGAACGTGCAGTTCCAGCGTAACGGTTTCCGGACGCTGTCCGTCAGCAAAGAAGTCCAGAACGGCTTCTGGTGTGGCTAATCCTAATTGTGCCACCGCTTCTTCCGTAACCTGCTCTAGAACCGTTGGTTCAATAACAAAAGTGGCATGGAATATCCGTTCTTCGAAGGCCTGCAGCAAAGGCCGAGAAGATTGTTCAAAATGCTCTTCCAGTGGTGTATTGAGCAAGTCTCTGGTTACGGAGCCAATGACTCCATCATCATCCACATGATGAAACCGCTGGTATGCAGCAACTGCTTCGTCCGTCTGCGCATACACCCCATTAATCTCACCGTCGTAAAAGCTCTCCCAGGAAAGGATGGTTTGGATGTCCCGTACCAAAGAAACCCGTTCTTGATACTCCTGCAGGCGGCGCTCTTCTCTTTCTGTTCGTGGTTCTCTGGCCAGAAGTTCTGCAATCCGCTCCAGCGTCCGTTCCGTCGTGAAGTTTGCTTCGATGCTTTCTTCAAAAGAGAGCTGCGGCGTAGCCTGATCACCGCGCCGCTCCAAAGTGCGTTCGTAATGCGTAATGCTTTCCTGCAGCAGTGGAATATGGGGTGCAAATGTGCTATAGATGCCGAAGCGCTCCCTATCCAATGGCTCTTCAAAAACTTCTGCTCCAAATTGCTCGTTCAGCTCTGCGACGGAGGCCAGATACGTTTCTGCATATCGTGAATCCCGCAGGATTTCGGGGATGAAATGGTCAGAGATGTCGATGGTGTATTCTTGGGCAACTAATTCTTCGTCTCCTTCAAAGGGCTCTTCCCGCGTTTCGGTAATCGTTATTTCGTCCGCTTCTCGTTCTTCCTGCCGCTCATCGCTCCCTGCACCATTTGGAGGCAGCAGCAGGGCCAGACTAAGCGAAGAGGAGAGAAAGCGCTTCTGGAAAGCCATTATGCATCGGGAGCGAAAAGAAGCTTATTAACATTACTTTCTTGGGCTCAATTAGCTTTAAATAGCAGTGCTTGCTTCTTTTTTTTGATGGCAAATATTGTAGCTCTTTGCACTGTAGTGCTTTCGCTTCTTCTGGCCGGCTGTTCTTCTTCCTCGCCGGGGGAGCATGATACCTTTGCGCAATGCTTAACGGACAACGGCGTCAAGATGTTCGGGGCGTACTGGTGCCCGCATTGCCTGAACCAGAAAGAGCTCTTTGGCAATAGTTGGGAAAAAGTCAATTATATCGAATGTTCCCTGCCCGGCGGCCAGGGGCAGACGGCCTTCTGCGAGCAGCAGGGCATCACCGGCTATCCGACGTGGGAATTCGGCGATGGCACACGAGTTGCCGGAGAGATTTCACTGGAAGAACTGAGCGGGAAGAGCGGGTGTGCATTGGGGTGAATGCTTGTAAGGTATTCAAACTATGATGCGGGACTTAAAGATTTGAGCATATTTTCTCGCATTATATATGAAGGAAACAACATTTTTGATCAATTATTTGTGTCCTTCAGTATATCTCTATTTTCGAGCAGAGAGTTATGTAAGCAGCCATTTCCAAAGGGGGATAAATCGTACTTTTTTTCCTGAAACCTGCATTTTTTTATCCTCCTCTCCCGTAATAATCAGGCCTTCTCTGAGCTTAAATTTCTCCATGGCCTCAAGTAGCCCTGCTACCTCCTCTGCCTGCCGGCTGGCCAGGTTAGAACATACCTGGATCGCCAGCCGTACTTTGTTACCCTCTTTGATCACAAAATCACATTCTTTCTTGCTTTTCCAATAAAATATTTCTTTTCCTCGTTGTAGTAACTCGAGAAAGACCGTATTCTCGTAGAGCTGTCCCATATTTTCACTCATCCGGAAGCTTACCAGATTTTTAAGCCCATTATCGATGCAATACACTTTACGGGGGTTCACTTCCTGCTCTTTTAAAGAATAAGAAAACTTTTGCACAAAAAAAAGAAGATATGCTTCTTGCAAGTATTGTGAATATCGCTCTACGCTATCTAGGCTCAAACCTATAAACTTTTGGACTCTTCTGAAAGAGCTGGGGGAAGAAAGGTTTGTCAAATAAAAAATTGCCAGTTTCTTTAGTTTTTCTATTTTTTTTATTCTGTGCCGCTCTGCAATGTCTTTAGAGAGAATGTCATCAAAATAAGCCGTTAAGATACGTTTCTTCTCCTCCTGTAATGCCACAAGGGGAAACCCCCCAACCTCCAGATATTCTCGGAGTGTTCTTTTTATTTCACCAGAGTGGGAGGCGAGATTCAGCTGCGTTTGAGCCGGAACATTTCGGAACCAGAGAAACTCTTTAAACCGCAAAGGGTACACCGTCACATCGATGTGCCTGCCCGTTAGCGCAGTAGCAAACTCTTGGCTGAGCAGTCCGGCCGAAGAACCAGATACTATAATGTGTGCTTTTCCTTTTTCATGGAGCCCCCGCACAAATTTTTCCCATCCGGGAATAAGTTGCACCTCATCAAGGAAGATATACTGCTTCTTCCCGGGGGGATTGACAATCTCCAAGTAAGCATCATAAATCTGCTGTAAAAATCCTACAGTCAAATCCCCCATAAATTTCGGCTCTTCCAAGTTAACATAAAGGCAATCTTTTGGATCAACTCCATTGGTGTTCAACTGCTGTATCCGCTGCCTGATGATTGTAGATTTCCCGGATCTTCTGGCGCCGGTTATGACAATAATCTGACCCGTAGCCGAGAGTTTTGCCAGCAGTTCTCCATAAGCTCTCCGAGGGATTCCCGTGTCCTGTTGCCTCGTCCAAAAGTTCCACTCTGCCAATGCTTCTATGATCTGGTCTTTTTCCATACGCTTTCAGAAAGACAATGCATTTAAAAATATATCGGTCAAAAATGCTAAAAAGTGACCGATGAACATGGACAGTTTAAAGTATGCCTGCCCCCGGTCTTCCGGAAGCTTTTTGGGGTGATTTTAAGAGCAGTTCGTGGGAGAAATTTCTTTGGAAGAATTGAGTAGGAAGAGCGGTTGTTCACTGGTTTAAATGAAGAATTTTACTTTTTCTGTACTAAAGAATATATGACATAAATTCCTATAACAAAAAGGGGAATCCAAAGTATCGGCGATGCATATGTTGGTGCTGGGCAGGGATACCCTTGTTCACAGAACCTCGAGCTTCTTAAAACAAGTGAGACAACTCTCCCTAACCCTACCCCCAAGACAAGCGTAACTATCGATTTCAGGATACTCGGTTTAAAATTCATGTTCTCACTCCACCACAATCATCCCCGTCTTTGCGGGATTCAGATGGTCATGGTACTTCCACGTGCCTCGCTCCGTAAACGTGAAAGAATACTGTCCGCCTGCGGCTACCAGATTGCAGGCATCAAAAGTGGTGCTTTCTTCTGCAGTTCCACATTTCTCGATTCCCGAGCCCGGATAGAGCGTATGCGTGGGATGTATCGCCGAAGCTGGCCAATGCGATTGGCTATCTTTGTTGGTCCATGTCACTGTTTCTCCCGATTGGATGGTTAAAGTCGACGGTTCAAATCCGTTAGCGGTAATAACAATTTCATTGCTTCCTCCCACTCCCAAAGCCGGTGGAGTAAGTGGCGCGTCTGGTGATTCCCTCTCCGCAGGTTGTGCCGTCTGCGGTGCACAGGAAGCCAGAATAAATAATGCAAATCCAAGCAATAAAAATCTTGCAATGAAAAACTGCCTCTTCATGCGGTAGGGGAGAGTTCTCTTCTTTTTAAGGCTTTCTTTTCAAGAGCAGCTAAAGAATGCTGCCGGCCAGCCCTTCTTCTTCCAGCCAACGTTGAATAATGGAAATAGGCACCACCACCGTCATGGAATCTTCCAATACCCATCGGGTGTAGCCAACCAATTCCATGCCGTTTCTCCCCATAGCAAAAACTCCGCCGCCGGAAAAGCCGGAAAGGATCGAGGCATCAAAGAGGAAAACGTCGCTGCCGGAAAAAGTATATCTTCCCGCATAAACCCCGTGTGCTAGCAATTGTTCGTTCTCCACTCGCCCTGCCATAAAAAGAGAGCTTCCATAATCTAAAGCGCGGTTATCACCAAGGATTGGTGGGGAAAGCTGCCTGCGCTGTTCTTCTGGCAATGCCTCCAAGCGCAGAAGAGCAATATCCTCCCGTTCATTTTGCCAGCCTTTGCCATCGGAAAGCAGGACTTCTTGCCCCAGCACCTCACTGTGGATTTCTGACGAAAGATAGGATAGTGTTAAAGACGATGCCGAAATCATTAGCCCTTCCTGTTGTACGATATCATGGAGAAACTGCCGCTCGTAAAGCAGCACGTCATCCGGCGTCTGGGGATTGACAACATGATTGTTGGTGAGAAAGTATGCCGTCTCATCTCGCATGGAAAGAAGCGTGGCCGTTCCTTCCACGGGCTCGAGTTCGTATTGCAGAGGAGTCCCTTCAATCTGATAGTGATGCTGCACGCTGACAGGAAAGCACGTCGTGATGATCTGCCGGCGCTGCTCCTCTGAAAGAAGGGATTGGTAGCGCTCCTCTTGAACTATCGGTAGTGCACAGCCCATTCCTGGAAAAAGAAGAGCCCCGCTGCCCAGGAGCGCTTGTTCGATAAACGACCGGCGGCTTAGGTTTTGTTTCCGTTCAACCATTATTTATCCTCCTGCTGTTTGCTGCCATGGAGCTGCTTCTGAAAATATTTCAGGAAATGCGGCACGCTGATCCCTGCTGCCGCCATCCCTTTCTTCCGCAGCAAGAAAGCAACCTGCTCGCTCTGCACGCCAAAATCGCAGATGAACAGGTAGTGCTTGTTTTTTTCAAAAGTATCCAGCTCTTCAAGGACAAAGGGATACGGCCTCGACATCGTCGTCGGCAACGGCGCAACGTCCTGCTGGTGCTGCGGGCGGACATCGACGCAAATAAGTTCCTGCCCCGGCTCTCCGGAAAAAGCGATGGGCTCTTCTTCCGCAAAGGGCAGAAATCCCGTAAAAGGCTGCTGCGCCGTTACCGCTTCTTGGATCTCTGTCGTCAGATCAGGAATTTTCTGCAGCAAGGCCATATTTGGCTTAGTGACCACCGGGCCTTCCGAGAGATTGCAATATTCTTTGACTTTTTCTGACGCCGCGAGCGTACCGATCTTCTGCGCCAGCTGCGTAATCTCTATCTTGTCCAGGCTGAGCAGCGGCCGCAGCACCGGCAGCGTTTTCACCTGCTCCAGGAACTGCAGGCTTTCTAACGTTTGCGTGGACTTCTGGGAAAGCGCTTCTCCCGTTGCTATGGCAAGGGCACCAGTTTTTTTCGCGATTTGTTCTCCGATTTTGTAGAAACACGTCTTCAATGCTAATTGCCGTAAGCGTTGGGGAACCACTTCTCGTATCTTTTCTACCAGCCTTCTTGCTGGAACGACGAAACAGCGTGGCGTGTAGCCGAAGGCGTACTGGGAAATCAGGTAGTTATACACGCGGGCCACATCGTTGAGCGCTTTCTCTTCCAGCAGGTTGATGAACAGGAAATCAACCTGGCAGCCGCGCTTTATCAGATGATACGCCGCTACCGGACTATCGATGCCGCCGGAGAAGAGCAGCAGCACCTTGCCGGAACTGGTTGGCGGAAGGCCTCCCAAGCCAAAAATAGTTTCCGTCGAGAAAAAAGCATCCTGCCCGCGGACTTCAAGAGACAGCAGCACTTCCGGCTTCTGGAGCTGCACTCCGGCACTGTGCGGATACAGAACTGCTCCTGCTTCCTGTTCGAGTTCCTGCGAGGTAAATGGATGATTTCCTACTCTGCGTACCCGGACGCAGAACGTTTTTCCGGCAATGAGCGGTGTGGCATATGCGTTTATCTTCTCCAGCACATCTTTTTTGTCGGAAAAGGAGCAATATTTCGCTACCGAAAAGCTCTGGATGCCGGGAAGGCGTTGCAGGATGTCGATAATCTTTTCCGGTTCTGGCGTAAAAAGCACGAAGCGCCCGCCATAATTCTTGAGCTTCCACTGCTTGACACCTTGCTTTCTCAGCGCATCTTCTATCGCTTTGACGTATAGCTGTTCAAAATGCCCGCGGGTTCTGGAGCTCTTTAGCCCGATTTCCCCATAGCGGAGCAGGATGCAGGGTTCCATGATGGTGCTAAACGCTCCCTTT
>Ga0209541_10007423_pt1 | contig 18461 bp, 25 predicted proteins | sample RifCSPlowO2_01_FD_184027 | JGI IMG/M metagenome (GOLD analysis project Ga0209541, IMG submission 184027) | Groundwater microbial communities from Rifle, Colorado - Rifle CSP2_plank lowO2_0.1 (SPAdes) (version 2) | ecosystem: Environmental > Aquatic > Deep subsurface > Groundwater | place... | reverse complement strand
AAATACACGAAGTGGGGAAACCCACTTAAATTATTCGAACTTGCAAACAAGCCATTGGAATGTAAATGTTTATAAACGGGCGGCTTTTTGTTGATAGCATGGCTGATTATAAGCTCACGATAAGTGATCCAAAGACGGGAAAAAGTGTCAAGAAAGACCTCGGCGGCAGTGCAGCAGATGCGCTCCTGACGAAAGATGTCGGCGACAAGGTTGCTGGTGATACGCTTGGATTTACTGGTTATGAATTTGAAATTACCGGCGGCAGCGACAATGCTGGATTTCCATTACGTAAAGGCATTCGTGGCATTGGGCGCAAAAAGATTTTCACCTATCGAGGTGTCGGCTTTTCTGGCAGAAACCGCTGGGGCAAGACACAAAAAGGCTTGCGTGTCAAGAAAACAGTATCGGGCAGCAGGGTTACGCCGCAGACGACGCAGGTCAATCTGAAAATTCTGAAAGAAGGGTCACAGACATTGTTTGTGGCGAAAGAAGAGAAGAAGGAGTAAAGCTGTTTTTCCTCAATGTTTTTAAACTCCATCACTAGTTTCTCTCCCTATGGACATCATTGTCAAGAAAAAAGAAAAAACTGATCCTCAGCTTGGCAAAGCGCTCGACGAACGGACAGTGCAGGAACTCATTGAATTTGGCTGTATCAACCTCGACAAGCCTGCTGGGCCGACATCGCATCAGGCAAGTGATTATGTGCAGCGCATTCTTGGCATCGAGCACGCTGGGCATGGCGGCAGTTTAGATCCACAGGTTACTGGTGTATTGCCGGTGACGCTTGAACGGGCGACACGGCTTTCTGAAGTGCTGTTGAAAAGCGGCAAAGAATATGTCGGTGTGATGCACCTGCATAAAGATGTTGATGAGAAGAAATTGAGAGAGACAATTAAAAAACATTTTGTTGGTAAAATAATGCAGATGCCTCCCGTGAGAAGCGCAGTGAAACGGCAGCTTCGTGAGCGCACTGTTTATCGGTTTGATATTCTTGAGATCAATGGAAAAGACGTGCTGTTTCATGTCGAATGCCAGGCAGGAACGTATATCCGCAAGTTATGCTCTGATCTTGGTGATAAGCTCGGCATTGGTGCGCACATGCTGAATCTCCGGCGGACACGCGCTGCACAGTTTGTAGAGAAAGATGTTGTGACATTGCAGGATCTTCAGGATGCGCTGGTGTTATGGAAAGAAGGAAATGAAACGTTTATCAGGCATTGCATCAAACCTGCAGAAAAAATGGTTGAGCCTTTGCCGAAAATTTGGGTGTTTGATTCTGCGGTTGAAAGCATCTGCCATGGTCGAGATGTTGCTGTGCCTGGCGTGAGCCAGCTGAATCCGTTTGATGCTGGTGCGACTGTTGCAGTCATGACACTGAAAGATGAACTTGTTGCGCTCGCTATCGCACGGATGAATTCCGCGGATGTTGTTCAACAAGAGAAAGGCATTGCGGTGAAAACGAATAAAGTGTTTATGAAGGCGGGGACGTATCTAGTGTGACGGTTCCATTATTTTCTTCAACCCAGCAACAATCTCATTGAAGCTTTCTCCGTTTCCGTTGATCGTTGCACGCAGCTCTAAGTTTCCTTTGTCCAGTGGCAGAATGTGCGCAGTGGCGTGCAATGTTTCATCTTGCAATGTTCCTTCTGCGTATACTGTAAATCCTTTTGTTAGGTTTTTTCCGTTTTCTGCTACGTCATCTTCTGATGGTGTTAATCTTCCACTATCTTGTGCACATAGCTGTGTCTTTAGAAGCTCAACAATTCGCTCAAATGCGTAATAGCCTCTCCCATCTTCAGCTGGACTGTATGTTTTTGATGCACTGTATGTGCTGCAAGCTTCTGTACTTCTCTCTATCCTTTCTATTGTTCCCAACATATGGTTCATAGTTCCCTCAGCGTTCCTTTCATCTGATCAATAGAAGTGTAGCCCTTTCTATGCATGATATGGTTGAATTCTTTTTCTATTCGTTCGAAACAGGTATGACCTTGTTGCATGAACACCGTGCCGAGCTGCACTGCAGATGCACCGGCGAGAATGAACTCGAAGACATCGGTGCCACTGTATATGCCACCGCAGCCGATGATGTCGATATCTTTTCTTAACAATTCATAGAATTTTCTGACGTTTGCGAGCGCGGTTGGCTTGATGTAATGACCGCCTAATCCACCAAAGCCGCCCTTTGGCTTGATGATGACCTTTTCTTTTTCTGCATCGATGAATAGTGCGTTGCCAATCGAGTTGATACAGGTTATAAAGCGAACTTGATGTTTGTTCAGCACTGCTGCCATCTGTTCGAAGTGGACGAAATCAAAATACGGCGGCAGCTTGACACCCAATGGCTTCTTTGTGATTGACAAAATTTCTTTGAGAACATTGTCAGACTGTTCAACATCATATCCTATCTGCGGCTTGCCGACGAGATTCGGGCACGATAAGTTTAATTCTATGAGGTCACAGTCTGCGCTGTTTAATGCGCGAATTATTTCCTTGTTGTCGTCCAAGCACAAGCCTGAGACGCTTGCGATTAACGGCTTGCTATGTTTTCTTAGTTGTGGCAAATATTCAATATATTTTTTGCAGCTGTGATTCGGCAATCCCATTGAATTAATCGAGCCGTGAGGAATATCCTTGTATCGCGGTTCGGGATTGCCGAGACGCGGCTCTTTGGTCATTGACTTTGTGATGATTGCAGATGCGTGTGATGCGCCTATATCGTGCAGCTCTTCTAATGTAACACACAAAGGGCCCGATGCGTTGAAAATTGGATGCTGTAGCTTGATGCCTGCAATACTTGTTGAATAACTCATGTGTTCATCATCTCAGCTCTCAACCTGTTCAGCATTTCCTTATATCTCTTTGCTTCATTTTCTGGGTTAGCTGCGTTGATGATTACGCGGCCGACATTTGCGATGACGTTATCGCTGAATAATTCTATCAATGGCTTGATGTCACCACCCTGTGCGCCGATTCCCGGGACGAGAATACAGCAGTCGTGTATGATCCGTTTTACTTCTTTTATTTCTTCGACGCTGATATGGTTTGTTTGGCTTGGCGCACCAATGACGATGCCGTCTGCGCTGCATTTTTTTATTTGCTGTGCAATATGCTCGTATGCTTTTTTTTCGTCGATAGTTGCGGTTTTCATCATGGTGTATTCAGGATTGGACATGAGAACAAGGATGATGATGCCAAGATTGTGTGCGTGTGCCTGTGCTGTTGCCTCTTCAATATTTCCGGGGAATGGTGAAACAGTAACTGCGTCAAACCCTTCAATTGCTGCATGGTGAAAACCTGCGTCATTTGTTGAGCCGATATCACTGAGCTTGTTGTCCATAATTGCAATCATGTTGTGCTTATGGATATTATTTACAAGCTCTTGCGTTTCTTTTCGTGAGAGATCAAGAATGTAGTTGCGATTTACTTTTACTGCAGATGCATGCGGAGCGACTGCATTGATGATGCTGATGCACCACTGCAGCTTGTCATCCCTATCCTGCGGGTCAATACCAACGCAGAGCAATGAATTCTTTTGTTTCACTGCGGCTGCCCATTTGTCTTTGAAAGATGTCATGTTCATCTAATTTTTATTATTTGATGCTTAATTCCTTTTGTATTGCGATGATTATTGCTTTTGATGGCTTTTGCTGTGCAATTGCCAATGGTATAAGCTCCGCTGCGGTGCTCATTGCGTGAAATGTGACGTTGCGCTGTACCATCTGTTGATGGAGATTTTTATTTTCCATTCGGTCAGTCAATGTAATTGCAGTTGTTACGGTGATGCTGTTCGCTTTAAGCATGTCGAGCGTTTCAATCAGTGAATTACCGGTTGTCGTCACGTCTTCGATGACAATGGCGTTGTTCGTTGGTGCGCCGATAAAAAATTTATCTTTTATATCACCATGCTCTTTTGGTTTTGCTCGACCCATAGGAATAATGTGCGTTCCTTTGCTGTATTTTTGTGATTGTGCGAGCTTTAATGAAGCAATGATTGCAGTTTTTGTTGCTCCTTCGGGGACGCCGTAGATGCAGTCTGCGCTGATATTGTTTGCGTTGATGTATTGGATGATATAATCGGCGAGCTGGTTGAGAAGGAATGCATCGTTTGTTATCGTACGCCAGTTGACGTAGAGATGCGATTGCTTGCCTGATCTTAATGTGATGGGCTGCTCGTGGAAGCCAATGACGTTGTTGTTGAGAATGAACTCGGTGAATTGCATAGGATTCGGGAAGATTCATTGTATAAAAAGATGTTGGTTGACATTTTCCACAACCACAGTGGTAACACCATGTTTAATTTTTATTGTACGTTTATTTCATCGCTCTTTTTGCTTTTGCTGCCGTCGTTTGCGTTCGCTTGAGTACCCCATTATTAGACACATAAGGTTCTGAACATAGGGCACGGTTAAAACAGCATGGTCTTCGCTTTCCGACCTTGAGCATTGCACATGCCTTCTCGATTCGTCGTCTGCGTGTTTCTGATTGTTTGGTGCGTATCCAGCGAATCCAGTCCCAGCGCGCGATTGGAGTGATACTCATCCAAATTGTGTGTGCCTGCGGGGCGGCCGCTAGAGCTTTTTTCAAATCCGCCGGCGCCTTGGGTTCCTGCCATTCTTTCGTCGGCTCAATCGCCAGTGTTACAGTGCCGCCTGCTTCGCACATGGTTTTGTTGTACCTGAACCAGTGGCTTCCCTTGCCGTCTGGTTCGAGCGCGGCTTGAAATTGGAATCCATTGATTGTTCCCTCAACCATTGCCATGCCTCGTGATGGAAGCTTCGCACTTGCGCTCTTCGGCAGCTCGATAATGGTCCATGAGCCGATTTTAAACAGTTTAGCTTTACAATGGATTGTCATTTCATTACTCCTAGATTATTCTCATACTGTCGTATACTAGAAGACCTAATAAAGTGAGCCTCTCTACCCTTACGGGATAGAGCCTCTCTACTTCCAATTGTTTCTATGATGCCTTCGGCACCGTCCGAAAGCTCACATCAAAACAATAACCCCAAAACCACCAAAACACATATAAATAAGAAAGTATTATTATCTTATTATGGACGATTACGAAATAACAACAATAACCAGCAGAGGACAAGTAACAATTCCTCAGAGTTTTCGCGAGCGCGAGCATATCCAAACAGGCGATAAACTTGTCGTAAAAGATGTCAATGGCACAATCATACTCAAAAAATTAGACAAAAGTATTCTTAAGAATTTCTTCAAAACAATGGAAGAAGTTGGAAAGCACGTATCTCAAAACGACATTAAAAGACTGCGCGAAGAATCCGAATCTCAATCACATAAGAAAACAAAGAAGTGGATGTAATGAATATCGGAGCGGACACATGGTTCCTGCTTTTAATCGCAGAAGGAAATAATGGAGCAAAATCACTCCTCGAACAAGTTGTAGCAGGAACTCACGAATTATTTATTTCGTGCCTAAGCATCGCAGAAATTTGTTCCGTCCTCATTCAAAAAGGTATTCCTGGCCTCGCTGACAAACTCATAAAAGAAATAATTTTGCTGCCATCTGTCCACATCATCAATTTTGACTTAAACTTAGCTCGCGAATCCTCACGGCGAAAACAAGCATTCGGTTTGTCGATGATGGATGCAGGCATAATCACAACAGCTATCCTAAACAAATGTCCTGTTTTTATAGCCACAGACTCCGATTACAAAAATGTCACACCGAATATTATACGTATAGTTAAACCAGATACGATAACTCTTTAAAACGATCCTCACTCAACGCACAACCGCCACCAACGGCGTCGTCCGAAGCCAAATTAACGTAAACCTTTATATACACCTGTATAATATTCTATCCACATGGATAAAAAAAAAGCTATAATCAATATCTTCCTCGATAATCCAACCGCCGAATTCCACATCCGCGAAGTCGCAAGACTAACAAAACTCAACCACATGACTGTTCGCAGCTACCTTAATAAGTTCATAAAAGAAGAATTACTCATTAAAAAATCAGCAAAATTATTCGATGTCTATACCTCTAATCAGCAAAGCAAAAAATGGAAAAATATAAAACTTTTCAACAACCTCGAAAGACTGCGCGAATCAAATGTGGTAGAAGACCTTGAAAAGTTCTACGATTATCCGACCGTCGTACTATTCGGAAGCTATGCCCATTCAACTGACACAACCGAAAGCGATATTGATATTTGTGTCCTCTCAAACATCACTGGTAATTTCAGCACAGATAGTTATAAAAAGACGCTCAAAAAACCTGTAAGCATTCATTTATTTTCAAAAAAAAGATTCAATACCATGAAAAAATCAAATCCTGGATTAATTAACAGTATCTGCAACGGTATTGTTCTCTCAGGACAGCTTGAGGTCGTATGAGTCTTCAGCAAAGTATTAACGAAGGTTATGCCCAAATCATCCAAACTGATATAATCAAAGCAAAAAGCCTATTGAAATCCGCACATCAGGCTGTCATCTCAGCACAGAAAATACCATTCGAAACAGACACATTAAAATCGATTTTACGAGAATTATATGAAGGACTGCGCCAATATTGTGAAGCATTAGGATGTCAGCGTGGCTACAAATTCAAATCGCACGAAGTTATTGCAGTATTCATAGAAGAAATTCTGAAAGACAAAAAAATCGCGCTGAAATTCGACCGTTACAGAAAGCTAAGAAACGGCATAAACTATTATGGTGATGATATCTCTCCCACGACTGTCAAAGAAGCACTCGACGAAATTCCTCAATTAATCAAACAATTAGAAGAACACATCAAATGACACCGACCAAACTCCTCTTCGGCACTGCAGGCATCCCAACAAGTACACCTGACAGAACCACTATCAACGGCATCGCGCACGTCAACACCCTCGGTCTCGACGCCATGGAATTGGAATTCGTCCGCAGCATCAACATCAGCAAAGAGAAAGCTCCAGAAATAAAAGCAGCCGCGCACAAACACAATATCGTACTCACTTGCCATGGCCAATACTTTGTAAACATGAATGCCAAGGATCCTGCAACACTCAGCGCAAGCATCAAACGCATCACCGACGCAGCAACGCGCGCGTACGAATGCGGCGCATGGAGCATCTGCTTCCACATCGCGCACTACATGAAAGACGCGCACGAGATAGCCTACGACAACGTCAAACGCAACCTCAAAACCGTAGTCAAGCACATCAAAAACAGCAGCATACCCATCACCATCCGCCCAGAAACCGGCGGCAAAGTAAGCCAATTCTCAGATATCGACGGCCTCATAAAACTCAGCCAAGAAGTAGAGCAAGTGCTGCCGTGCATCGACTGGGCGCACCATTGCGCAAGAACGAACGGCAAAGTCAACAATTACCAAGAATTCAAAAATATCTTAATCAAACTCGAAAACGGTTTAGGCAAACAAATCCTCAACAACATGCACATGCATATCGAAGGCATTCAATGGACTGAAAAAGGCGAAAAGAACCATCTTATATTCTCAGAATCCGAATTCAAATACCAAGACGCCATCAAAGTCTGGAAAGAGTTCAACCTGAAAGGCGTCGCCACCTGCGAAAGCCCAAACATTGAAGTTGACGCGCTGATTGCGAAGAAGTTGTTTGAGAGTTTGTGATAGTTAGCATATGTTTAACTCGTATATGGTCCACAATCATCAGAACTTTACTTATCATATCGGATCCGTGTTAGTTTCGTCAACCTTGCGAACTGAGGTTGACTTGCGTCAGCAAAGTTAAATTTATGTTTCCAATAAATCTCTGCGAAGCAGACTATAGTTAAGAGAATTCTCTCCAATCAAGCTGGAACAGCATTAAAGTAAAAGTATCAAGGGCAAGAACTCCAAAGCGAAAAGTTCATATATATAACCAATACAATCCATTATAATCCAATCGTATCCAATAGCGCATAATGAGGTGAAAATTATGAAGATTGATTTTTTAACAGAAGTGGACAGGAAAGGATTAATTCATCCATTTAATCCATATTGGAGCAGACCAGAACATTTTATTGAATTCATAAATAAGTATGGTAAGACAAATTATAGGAGTACCTTTTGGATTGATTTTAACAAATTTAAGCCATACAAATATTTTATTGTTTTATTTGCTGAAGCTGGTACAGATGGGGAAATCCCTGCGTGGGGACTGTGTGAGAGAGAAAACTGCCTCAGGGTAGAAGAAAGACAGGAAACTAATCCATATTTGGATGTGAAGTTTGGATTTTTAGGAGATAAAGAATCAGTATTCAAGAGTGTTTTTCATTACAGACATATTCAGCTTTTTGGCAAGCCTCATAATTGTTCTGAATTTAATCTTGTTAAGGATAAGCAACCAATAACTAATCTTAGATTATTGAGAAGTGCTTTATATGTAGATATTCCTCAAGAGATAATGAATGAGATTAAAGAGGGATTGGGTATATGAACTACGTCAATATTTTTCGGCATTACTCTCAAGCTGAGAATAGATATACTAATGGTTTAATATCACTTCTTAAAATTGGTTCAAAAATTGATAAGGATACTTTGAATGAGTTTGGGCTATTGGCAGATATTTCTTTGTCTAAAAAAATGGATTTCAGAGTGCTGAGAGAATTTGAAGGTACAGCTGATGCTGAAATTTTTGATAATGACTCAATAATGTTAATTGAGACAAAGATTCATTCTGGAACTTTAAGAGGTGAACAGATCAAAAGGCATCTTAAAATTTTGGATAGATATAACCAAAAAAACAAAAGATTAATTTTACTGACTCCTGATAGCGCAAATAGCTATTATATAAGTCAATTTATCAAAATATCTCCTAAAAAAATAGTACATATCACTTGGGATTCAATAATCAATTTATTGCAAAAGAGTCAATCAAAGGATATTATTTTTTCTGATTTAGTAAATGACTATATTGATGAGATTAAAGAGGATATTTTTGAACAAGATATCTCAGCAGTAATTGTAAAAATAAGTTTTGGAGACAGGAGTGAAGTGTATCCAGATGATTATTTGCACGATTTTAAGAATGGGGAATGGGTGGATTGGCATACCCCAAAGAGATATAATGAACTAGATGGAAAAGGAAAAAAGCTGATTTTATATGATAGGTATAAAGGCTTAGTTTTAGAGGTAGAAATAGAAAAAGTCAGAAGAGATCCTAAAAGAAAGACCAATAGCCCATATCCTTGGAGTAATAAATTTGTAAAAAATACTTTGAGAATATATCATAAACCAATTCCTATTAGCACAATTCTAAAGATACCCCCAACGAAGAAGGATATAAATAAATCAAAGAATGATGGTAAACGGCATGGTTTCTGTAATTTTAAAAGCAATCAAACACCAAACTGGAATTTGACAAGAGAGCAATATGAATGGTTGATGATTAAAAATGAAAAATAATGATAATATCCACATCACAATCCAAAATGGAGAACAAATAGTAAAGTTGAAATTACCTCCAAAAGTAAAATTACTTGAAAGAAGCCTAAATATCTTAAATAAATCATCTTATTCTGAAGAAGAAGGTAAATATCAAGAAGAGTATGAAGATTACCGATATCCCTCAAGAATATCTAAAGAGCTTAGGAAAAATAAAAATTTCAGGAATGAATTTAATAAAGCCACTGCTGAATTTGATGATTGGTATTTTCAACAGTGTAAAATAACGAATCTCGTTGAGATTTTTTCTGAAAACCAAAAATTATCTATTAAACAAAATCTCAACAAGAAAGAATGGAGTAAACTTTTCGCTTCTGCGTTTAGCAAGATTATCAAAAAGAATGTTGAGTTTTTGTTTGTTCATATTTCAAGTGATATATCTAATGATGAAAAAGCTAAAATTTTAGATGATGTTTCTCAGTCATTCTTCGATTTACCTATCAAAAAATATTATACTCTTAGGAAAAATAAATCAACAGTGGTAGAAATCTTTTTCTTTGGTTCAGATGTAGAGAGATACACTTATGATGAGGACTGAGAGAGTTTTCTTGCCCCTTCCTTTTCTTAGAGAATTCCCGTTTTTCATAATCGTGAAACTTAAATTTAATTGCAACTATCAACTATTAATCAGCTAATGGGCACACGCAACACGACGACCACGAGTTCGAGCGCCGTGAGCACCCCATGAGCTGATTATAAGCGTCAAAGTAAAATGTATAATCTCTATTATCGAAATAGGATAAACAAACACAAATAAAGAAGGCTTTAAAAACCTAAGAATAATTCTATTTAAAAATAACAATAGTAAAATAACCATGAACAGAGTAAAAAATAGAAAACACAAAGCGCACAAAGCCTTGAAATTCAGTCCAAAAAAGCTCAAAGCACTTCGTAAACTGCGTCCAATTAAACCGAAGTTCGCCAAGCGCGTCAAAACAATACAAGCACATTACGACACATGGACCGAATGGAAGCGCGACGGCATCGGCTACTGGCTCTTTAGAATAAACCAATCAAAAAAACGCATCGAAGCAGGCTACTGTTTAGAAAATAATGTCATCGTCACTCTTATCACCGGCACCGACAGCGAAGCAATGCACAACACCATCGTCCGAGAAAAGTTAGTAAAAACACTCCAGCACGCCGCCTACATCGGCCACGAACTGCAGAAAGCCGAAATCGCATTAAAATTACATTTGGATTATATACAAGACAGACCGTTGGATGTCAGTGATGTCAAAAGGAAGTAGCAGATTACACTAACCCGTTCTAAATAACCACCGCCACAACTTTTATATATTACAATAAGTAATAGTACTATTACAAAAATATACTAACCATGAAAAGCGAAATAAGCATCCTCACGCTCCTGCTGAGCAGCAAAGAAAGCCGTTTTACCATAAAACAAATAGCCGAACGTCTCAAGCTCAATTATCGAATAGCCTACGAAAAAATAATGCTGCTCGAAAAAGAAGAGCTCATTAAAATCACAAAAACAGGCAACTCCAAAACCAGCGAACTCACAAATAAATTCAACAGCAAGATTTTCGAGGCAGAATCCGAGCGAAAAATGGATTTATTCAAAAACAAGAACTTCTTAATTCTTCACAACAGAATTGCAGAACTAAAATTCCCATTTATTGTGTTGCTATTCGGTTCCCAAGCAAAATGCACATCAACAAAACATTCTGACATCGATATTTTAGCCATTGGCGGCGATGAACACGAGATTCAATCCACTCTTTCATTATTGCCCGACAAAATTCACCTCACTTATGTAACGTATGACGATTTTATACATATGGCAAAAAACAGAGAATTCACCGTCGTAAGCGAAGCAATTAAAAACAACATTATACTCATTGGAATTGAAGAATATTACAGGCTTATAAAAAATGCTCACTAAGGAAAGTCACCCAACAAGTGCATAATAAGTGGGGTCAAACGCTTAATCATCGACAAATTTGATCTTATAAGTATTATAACCTAAAAAAGTCACTTTGAGCTCCTATGAATTTTGAAAAATATCGACAACAACAAAAAAGTCGACTAATTACGGGCCAACCGCATCATTTATATACTATTACCTAAATACAATAATACTATTACCTTAAAGTAATAATCTCACATAAAATGAACAACAATCTCAAAGTACTAAAGCTGTTCGTGGACAACAAAGACAAGACATTTTCCATCAATAAAGTAGCTGAAGCGCTTAAGATGAATTACAGAATCGCCCACGAAGAAGTAACTAAATTAGAATCAGAAAAACTCCTCAAAACAATCAAACACGGCAACGCAAAAATCTGTGAATTCAACTACACATTCAGCAGTAAAATCGTCGAAATCGAGCATGTACGAAAACAAGAACTATTCAAAAACAAAGATATTAAGTTAATCCACAAAAGAATCAGCGAAGTCAAAAGCCCGTTCTATTCTTTAGTTATTTTCGGCTCATGTGCCAATAATAAAAATAAAAAAGGCTCAGATATTGACTTATGTCTAATAACCGACAATCAACAGATCAACAAAGAAGTTAATTCCATCTTGAGTATAACGCAATTAAACATTCATTTGCAGGAATTCACATCAGAACAATTTATACATATGCTCAGAAACAAAGAACCCAACGTCGGCAATGAAATAGCTAAAAACAATATTATTTTATATGGGATTGAAGCATTTTATGAGATGGTGAATCGTGTTAAGCAATGAACGGATAAGGGAAGCTGAACAAAGCGTGAAGTCTTACCTCAGCGACGGCTTAATCAAAAAGGAAAGATTAAGCAGCATCGTTTTCGATACATATATGAGAAACCACCGCGAATCACTTCTCGTCGCGCAAAAGCTGTTCAACGAGCAGTTGTCAAATCTATGGGTTATTGTCACAAGTTATTATTCAATGTTTTATCTCGCAAATGCTCTGCTGTATAAGCTCGGCTACAAAGTCGGCTCAAAAATAGCTCATAAAGTCACAAGCGATGCGTTGATAATATTCGTCAGAAACAAACTGAAAGACAACCTTATTGAAGAATACGAAATAGCCGCAAGCGAAGCAATGGTATTATCGGAAACTTTGCTTCAAAACTACGATTTCGAACGGATGAAACGCTCAATCTTTCAATACGAATCAACCGAAGAAATCAAACAAGCAAAAGCCAAAACTTCATTAGACCGCGCGCAGCACTTCAGTGTAGCGATAGAGAAGATGGTGTGAGAGAGTAGGGGTGAGATTTGTTTTCATAGTGAATACTATTTTCACTCGTACCACTTCAGTAATCTGAAGTAGTACACCCCACCACATCATTTATTAACCCTTTCTCAACTTCCTAATGCATGTCCATCCTCCCTAAAATTCCCGCAACAGTGAAAGAGATACACGACCTTTGTCATGATACAAAGAGCTTCATTCTCAGCACTGAACAGCCAATAAAATACAGTGCCGGTCAGTTTGTCATGCTCAACATCCCATACAAAGATACATTTGTTCGCAGGGCATATTCGATCGCCTCAAAAAAAACAAATGACATCGAAATCTGCCTGAACTACATCACCGACGGCAAAGCATCACACTTCTTATTCAATATCAAACCAAACACAACAATCACGATCGACGGCCCATACGGCATCTTCAAGTTAAAGCAAACAGTATATGACAAGCTGTTCGTCTGCACAGGCACGGGTGTTGCACCATTGCGCGCAATGATTCATGAGCTGCTCAAGAATCACGCAAAACATCAGATCACCCTCATTTTTGGTGAACGCACCGAAGCAGAGCTATTATATCGCAAGGAATTCGAAGCGTTGCAAAAAAAACACAAGAATTTCAAGTACATTTCGACATTAAGCCGTCCGCATAAAAGCTGGACAGGCGAGCGCGGCTACGTGCAGGACATCATCCAAAAATATATAAAGCAGCCGCAGACAGAAGCGTACATCTGCGGCATCAAAGAGATGGTTGATGACGTTCATGCAACATTGCTGCAGATAGGCATTCAGAAACAAAACATATCGACAGAAAAATACGTCTAAGGGTGATTGTGATGAAAATTCGTGCAGAAAAAGGTGACATCGAAAAGGTGCAATGCGATCTTCTCATTGTGGGCATGTTCGACAGCGAGAGCAACCGCTTCACAACAAAGCTTGATGAAAGATTGAACAGCGAGCTTGCAGCAGCAATGAAGCGAAAAGAATTCACCGGCGAAGCAGGCCAGCTGAAAATGATTGCATCTTTAGGCAAACTCCCTGCACAAAAAGTTCTCGTTGTCGGTCTCGGAAAAAAAGCTGACTACAAGATTGAAAATCTTCGCCGTGCAGCAGCATCCGCAATACGAGTTGCACAATCAGCAAACGCACGGAAAACAATCACCGCACTTCACCATCTCGAATGTGAAAAGGCGGATGAAGCCGAACGCATCACCGCGCTTCTCGAAGGCTCGCTGCTTGGCTCATACCAGTTTAACCAGTTCAAGACAGATGACAAGGAGAAAGAAAAGCGTGTCGACGATCTCATCGTTCTCACAGATCAGCCGCCAGCCGCAGAAAAAGCAATCAAGAAAGCAGAAATCATCTGCACCGCAGCACTGCACGTGCGCGACATGGTCAATTTGCCGTCGAATATCGTCACGCCATCATGGCTTGCAGACGAAGCAGCAAAACTCAAGAAGCTCGGCGTCAAAGTGACGGTGTATGGAAAAGAAGAGCTCAAAAAGATGAACTTTAACGCGCTCCTCGCAGTATCACAAGGCAGTGTGCTCGAGCCAAAATTTGTGGTGATGGAACACGGCAGCGGTAAAGAGCCAGTTGCATTTGTCGGCAAAGGCATTACATTTGATTCTGGTGGCTTGGACATCAAGCCTGCAAAAGGCATGGAAGATATGAAAATGGACAAGGCAGGCGCTGCAACCGTGATTGGATTGATGGAAGCAGTTGCGCAGTTAAAGATGCCGCAGCATATAATCTGTGCATTCCCAACATGTGAAAATATGCCCAGCGGCACTGCATATCGCCCCGGTGATATTATCAAAGGTTACAACAAGAAAACAATTGAGATGATGAATACTGATGCTGAAGGCAGAATGGTTCTCAGCGATGCACTGTCATATGTGGAAAAAGAATTCGCGCCATCAGCTATTATCGATCTCGCAACATTAACTGGCGCATGTGTTGTTGCACTTGGGTATTGGGCGACCGGATTGTTCACAACAGATGACAAGCTGTTTGAAACATTGAAGGCAGCAGGAAAAGAAACAGGCGAGCGCGTCTGGCGGCTTCCATTGTGGGACGAGTACAAAGACAATTTGAAAACAGATGTTGCTGATATACGCTCAGTTGGCCGCAGTTATGATGCAGGCGCGATTGAAGGCGCAACATTTCTGAAAAACTTCATCGAAAAAACACCATGGGTACATCTTGATATCGCAGGAACCGCGTGGATGCCTGAATCAAAGTTTTATTTCAGCCGTGGTGCAACAGGCAACGGTGTGCGGCTGCTGGTGAAGTGGCTGGAGAAGAGGTAACTATCTTTACAATGGTGGAAGGATGTATTTGCTGAGACCATTGAAAAACAACAAGCGAGTGATATTACTGCACTTCAATAACCAACTTATTCTTTCCTTCTGGATGTAATGTTACTTCAAGTCCTTTTTTCAAGCCCACAAAATCAGCAAGCTTCTTTGCGATGCGAATAGCTATTTCCGACGACTCCAACATTTGTTTTAGCAGTTAATCCCCAAACACCTGCACGTTTGGCAGTCTCTTCTATTTTCTTTGAAACTTTTTCGTCGAAGAATTGCTCACTACAGAAGGTACATACTTCCGCAATAAATTTGCCAAGATTCGAGCCGTGGTAAAAATAATCAATCTTCTTCTATTATAGTTCTCCATTCTTATAGTAAAGTGCATAAATAATGGAACATTTCAAAAGGCACTTTATCTATACTAGCAAATCTCTATAAGTACCATAATTTATGAGATTTGCTATTACATTCATAGCATTTCATTTTTTCACCAGAACAGTTTTAACGACGTATGTATCATGTTCAACATAATAGGCAATTCGGACATATAATAGAAGACCTAATTATTTGATATAATTTGTTAGGTCTTCTAGTATATACAAGAGGACAATAAATATCACTTATTTATGTCCTCTAGTATACTTATAGATAGCAAGCAGACCTTCAGTTTGCTTTACTTTGCTGCCTCGTTTAATCGCTTCTTCAATCAGCTCGATTGGAATCCCACGCTCGATCATCATCTTGAGCGTGCTTCTTCAGCCTGAACTTCATCTGTTATAACATGTTAGTATTTTTCTATATAAATGTTTTGCGTTCAGAATTAAGACACGAAAGATGGTTGCACATTATAACTGAGCATCCAGAGAAAGAGATACAGCTGCCGATTAGAATAAGCAAATGTGAAAAAACGATAGCACCAAACAAATAGATTTTTATACACTTTTTCTTTCCTTCGTCCATGCAAAAATTTGACCTCATCGTCATCGGCGCAGGCTCAGGGCTAAACGTCGCCGCAGCTGCATCCAACAAAAATCTCAAAGTTGCATTGATCGAGCCTGGTCCAATGGGCGGCACCTGCTTGAACCGTGGCTGCATCCCATCAAAAATTCTCATTCACAGCGCAGACGTCGCCCAGCTCATCCGCAGATCGAGCCTCTACGGCATTGACGCACGAATCAATAGCATCAACTTCACCAAAGTGATTCAGCGAGCTTCAAAACTCGTCGACCACGAATCTGCGCAGATCGAGCGCGGCATCAAGCAGGACAAGAACACCACGCTATTCAAGGGAACTGCAATATTCACCGGAAAAAACACGCTCAGCATCAACAACAAAACGATCAGTGGAGAAAAAATAGTAATCGCAGCAGGCACACGTGTTCAAATACCCAACATCCCAGGCCTTGATACAGTCCCATATATCACAAGCACTGAAGCATTGCGGCTAAAAAAACTGCCAAAAACAATGACCATTATCGGCGGCGGCTACATAGCAGCGGAGTTGGCTGACTTTTACAGGGGTCTAGGAACAAAAACAACAATCGTGCAGCGTAGCAGCATCCTCATAAAAAACGAAGACATCACTATCGCAAAAGCATTCACAAAAATAGTAGCAAAGAACCATAATCTGCTGCTCAACCATGCAACACTCAGCGTCGCAAAAAAAGGTGGCATGATAATAACAACTGTCAAATCAGACAAGGGAGTGATAAAAAATATTGAGTCAGAACAGCTGCTCATCGCCACAGGCAGAATCCCAAACAGCGACATTCTTGCAGTAGAAAAAACCGGAATAAAAACAACAGCAGCAGGCTACATTGAAGCAAATGAATACATGGAAACATCCGCGAAGAACATATGGGTGCTGGGCGACATTGCAGGCAAATACCTGTTCAAGCACAGCGCAAACCTCGAAGCAGACGTTGTCATAAATAACGCAATCGCAGGCAGCAGAACAAAAGTAAACTACACTGCAATGCCTCATGCGATATTCAGTAATCCACAAATTGCAGGTGTCGGCGAACGCCAGCAGGACCTCGACGCACGAAAAGCAAGCTACGCAATTGGTGAGTACAAATATCTCAAGACTGGCATGGGAAAAGCCTTGGAAGACAGCGACGGCTTTGTGCGAATCTACACCGACAAAAGAACACACAAGATTCTCGGCTGCCACATTATAGGCAGTGAAGCATCAACGCTCATCCATGAAGTCATCATCGCCATGCGCCACAATCTCACTGTCGACCAAATATACGACACCATCCACATTCATCCTGCATTATCTGAAGTCATTGAACGAGCATGTGGAGCGATTGAATGGTAGGCATCCAAAGCCTTAAATCGCAATTTCCACGTTTATTTTATCATAAACTACATATGGCTTGACTCTATTCCGCTCATCCGATAGCCGCTCAAGCGAGACGAGACCTAACTCTTGAAGAATATCGATGTCAGTCGCTACACTTTTTAAATCTCGATCGACGACTTTTGCCAGCTCATAGACTGATTGAGGGTGTTTTAACTTAATCACATGCAGCAGTTCCAAGCGCTTTTCAGTAATAAGTTTTCGAAAAGCATCGATAGTCGGGAATGAAAGCTGCTCTTTTTTCTCGATGATGCCTTTTCGAGCACTGCCTAATGCAGTCGCAAACTCAACGAGCGCTGCTTTTCTATCTTGAATTTTCAGCTGTATATTTTTCACATTCATGTTATGATGCCTCGCTTAATCTTTTCCACATCAACTGCAAAGTCTTGGATAAGCTTCCATTCATCGATGAATTGGTAGGCTACTGTGCGGTCGTTAACATGACGGTGATGATGTGATATTTCGCCGTGCCCTTCAAAGTTGTCATAGCCAATGACACGCTTATTATTTTGAATATAGACGAGTGAATATGCAATCCCTTCGGGCTGCGTTTTCGATGACGGCACTCTTAATATTTGCATATCGATAATATCACCATTTTCTTCTACATGCTTATGCGCAAATAGTACTTCAGCCACACATATATGGTGTATTAAGCCATATATTTAAAGTTTTTGGTGAGTCAGTAAAAAACGAGCACCCGATACATTTTAATATAAAAAGCAATTGATGAAGGTTGATGATTTCCAACAGCGTCCCGCACTCCCTTCGTACATGGTTCATCGTTCATTTCATCGTTGACTACATCTTCGGAATCCCACTAATGATTGCACCGCAATGGACATTAGTTCAATTTGGCTTCAACACAACAGAAGCCCTCCCCCCACGTTTGGTCGCAGCAGCATTTCTCGCAATCGGCGGCATATCATTCATTGCACGAAACCATGATGCAGAAACATACAGGGCATTATTGTTCTTAAAAATACTGTGGAGCTTATTCGCAATCCTTGGAATAGTGATAACATTGATCCAGGGCGCACCACCATTTACATTCGCAGTCCTCATAACATTCGCAGTCTTCTCAAGCGTTTGGCTTCACTATTGGATAAGAATGGGATGCAGGATATAATAGTTACCTCTTAAAGATACTGTTACC
>Ga0209541_10007417_pt1 | contig 18467 bp, 24 predicted proteins | sample RifCSPlowO2_01_FD_184027 | JGI IMG/M metagenome (GOLD analysis project Ga0209541, IMG submission 184027) | Groundwater microbial communities from Rifle, Colorado - Rifle CSP2_plank lowO2_0.1 (SPAdes) (version 2) | ecosystem: Environmental > Aquatic > Deep subsurface > Groundwater | place... | reverse complement strand
ATCTCCTATATCAGGATAATAAAAATGGAAAGCTTGGAAGAGCCTTGCCAATAAGTAACCAAGAATTTGCTAAATTAATAGCCAAATTAAACTTCAAGAAGATAAAAATAGATGAAACTTTAAAACAATGGGAATAAAAAAAGGACAAATAACTATATTCATAACCTTGGGAATTGTATTATTTATAATATTTGTTATAGTTTTCTTAGTTAGGGCAGATTTAATTGGAAAATTAATAAGAGAGCAAAGAATAGATCCTAATCTAAAAGACATAAATGCAAGAGTAACCAGCTGCATGGAAACAATAGGAAATTCAGGATTGGAGTTGATAGGATTGCAGGGAGGAAAGGTAACACTAAGGCCTGACACATATCTGAGTATTGAGAATTTGCAAATATCTTACTTAGGCATGCACAGCACAAACTTAGTACCGCAAATAAACCAGATAGAAAATGAGTTATCCTTATTCATGAAGGATAATCTAATTAAATGCGCTGAAGAATTTAAATTCCAGCCATATGAAGTAAAGTATAGCAATATAATTCCAAAAACAGAAATAAAGGATGATCAAGTTATTTTTGAGGTTAATTGGCCTATTGTCTTGACAAAAAATGAAAAGAATTACAAGCTAAGCAGTTTTAGGTATGAAACTCCGGAAAAAAACACTGAAAATAAAAAAATGATCAGACTAGGCCATATTGTCAACATAGCAAGAGAAATAGTAGACAATTTATGTGTTACAAGGGACAAAGTAAAAGAATTTGACGTTAACATAGACTATACAAATTATGAAGATGATATCTTATATATCATAGAGGACAACGATTACCATTTTGCATTTGCAATAAACAAATGCTTGCAGTAAGATGGACTGGACAAAGACAAACATAGTAAAGGTAATAATAGCTTTCCTATCATTGATTATAGTCTATTTAATAGTAATTCGCATTCTAAAGCCTCTATTCCCAAATACCTCTATTTTAGTTTACATAGCTATAGGAGTTGTATTAGCATTAATTTTTTTCCTGTTAATTCCTTTCTGGATGTTCCAGTTCAGAGGAAGAGAATAATCTTACATATCAGGCATTCCGCCCATTCCAGGAGGCATTCCTTGACTTTGCGCTTTTCCAAGATTACTAGCTGCAATAACATCATCTATTCTCAGAATTAAATTTGTAACCTCAGAGGCACTTTTAATAGCCTGTGTCTTAATCTTCAAAGGCTCTATAACTCCGCTACTCCAGCAATCAACAACTTTTCCGCTAAATACATCTATTCCTGCCCACTTATTTCCTTTATCATGAGCTGCTTTTAGACTTGTCAAAACATCTATTGGATCTAATCCAGCATTCTCAGCTAAAGTTCTAGGTATTACCTCAACAGAGTCTGCAAAAGCTAAAACAGCTAGCTGCTCCCTGCCACTTAATGTATTACTATAAATTCTTAATTGTTTAGCCAACTCAACTTCGACACTTCCACCGCCAGCAACAACTTTTCCATTTTTTAATACAGCTGCAACATCTCCCAAGGCATCTTTAACAGCTCTTTCAATTTCATCAACAACATGGGTTGTTCCGCCTCTTACAAATAAAGTAACTGATTTAGGATTCTTACATTCTTTAACATAAGTATATTCATCATCTCCAATTTTAATCTCTTCAACAAGGCCAGCCTCACCCAGGTCACCTTTGCTTATGTCATCTAAATTACTAATTAGCCTAGCTCCAGTGGCCCTTACTAACTTATCCATATCACTCTGCTTAACTCTTCTAGCAGCATAAATATTGCTCTTAGCTAAAAAATGTTGAGCTAAATCATCTATTCCTTTTTGGCAAAAAACAACATTAGCTCCTGACTTAACCACTTTATCAACCATATTTTTTATCATCCTCTCTTCCTGATCAATAAAGCTCTGTAATTGGCTAGGGTCAGTAATTTGTATTTTAGCATCAGTTTCAGTATCTTTAATTTCCAAAGCGCCATCAAATAATAAAATCTTAGCACTTTTAACTGCTCTTGGCATTACGCTATGCACTCTCTCTTTATCCAGTACAACTCCTTCTATTAACTCACTATCTCCAACTCCTCCACCAACTTTCTTTTCTATCTTAACATTATCCAGATCTATAATCAGCTTTCCATCAACCTTATCGCCAACACTAGAAACAGCTCTAACAATTAATTCTCCCAAGATATCTTTATTAGCTTCAGCTCCTTTACCTGTCATCGCTGTTATTGAAATTTTCTTTAAACTTTCTTTATCATCACTTTTAACGTCTTCAGCTAGTTTATTTAGAATTTCTTGGGCTTTCTCAGCAGCCATCCCATAACCTTTAGCTATAACAGTCGGATGAATATCTAGGTCAAGCAATCTCTCAGCATTTTTTAATAGCTCACCGGCAAAAATAACAGCTGTTGTAGTGCCATCACCAACTTCATCTTCTTGTGCTTTAGCTACCTCAACAATCATCTTGGCAGCAGGATGCTCTATCTGCATCTCTTCTAATATTGTAACACCATCATTTGTAACAGTAATATCACCCATGCTATCAACTAACATTTTATCCATGCCTTTAGGGCCTAATGTAGTTCTAACTGTCTCAGCTACTAATTTAGCAGCCATGATATTATTCCTTTGGGCATCTTTTCCTATTGTTCTTTGATATCCCTCAGGTAAGATAAAAATAGGTTGCTGTGTCATTTTAAGCCTTTAATATATACTCCCCAAAAATAGAATATAGGCATAACCACGGATTTCATTTATAAGCTTTTCGTTTTAAGCTTTGTGTGTATTTAACTTCATGAGCAACATACTCTTTGAAAAACAAAAACATTTTTTAATGGCTTAAACTAACATATTCTATGGCAAAAGAGGTATTAATACCAAAAACAGTTATTATGCAAGAGGCTGTTTTTGACTTCTCTAGACTATACAAAGATATGCAATACTGGTTTGACCAAAAACTGTATACCTTTCATGAACTAAGAAATGAGCAAAAAGAGTCTGCAAGAGGCACAGAATTAGAAATAGAATGGATAGGAGAAAGAGAGATTAATAATTACTTTAAGTTCAAAATAACAGTACTATTCCTAGGAAATGATATAGACAAACTACAAGCAGAAGATGGCAGTATTGTCCATCAAGGAAATTTAAAAATATTTCTTGAAGGCACATTAATAATGGATTATAAAGATAAATTCAAAGGCGGCAAGTTCACAGAATTTTTAAGCAAGATATATAATGATGTAATAATGCTAAAAAAAAGAAAGAACTACGAAATTAAATTATGTGAAGAGATAGTAGAATTAAAAAAATTAATAAGAGAGCATCTTCAGCTTTATCAATAAAGAGGTATGTAATGAAAGAGTTTGATATAGTGCCTTCATTGAAAATTAAAAGAGGGGCTGTTTTTGATTTAATGGGACTGTACAAGATGATGAGGGAATGGTTAGATATAAATGGTTTAATAAAGAATTTTAAGGAGGAGAGTTATGGAGAGGGAACAACACCAAGAGGAAAAGATATTACAATTGACTGGACAACTTATCATGATGTTAGTCCATATGTGAGATTCAAAATAAGAGTCACTTTTCTTATAACAGGGATAAATAAAGTAGAGCTGCAAAGGGGTCACAAAAAAATTGAAATGGATAAAGGAAATATAGAAATAAGAATAGATGGCAAAGTAGTCTATGATCCAAATGATAAATACAAAGGTAACTTTCTTACATTTCCTTTTACTGCTTTATATGAGATAAAAATGAGAAATAGACTAGACGCTTATAAACTGGAATTATACAAAACGCTTTATGCCTTCCACAAAGAAGTAAAGTTATACTTAGATATGCATGAGTTTTAATAAAATTTTATTCTTCCCAAACAAATAACTTCAGTACTCTAAAATTATTCTCTTCGCCAACAAAGACCGTGTCTATATAGATAGTTTCTGAAGGGAGAAGAGGGATAGGACAATCTGCGCTTTTACAAAATTGTATCTTATAATTATATCCTAAAGGTAAATTTCTACTAACAACCGGATCTAATAGGCTAGGATCATCATTTAAAACGCCATCCCTTAAAGTCTCGTTGCTTAAAACTGTTTTAAAAATAAACTTCTGCGCGTCTTTAACATTTTTAGGAGTAACTTCACCAGTACCAATATTGCTAATCCCAAAAGAGAAAATAAATATCAGGACAATAACTATAGCTATGACAGCTTCCAATGTCCTCAAATAACCTCTTTTTACCATACCCTGAAACTAATTACAACCTCCCTTAGATTTCCATCTTTGCTTACTACAAAGTCTCTGATTTGCTCTGCATAAATATTAGCTCTCTGATAAGGTTTTCCTCCAATAATTTCTTGTTGATCTATAAAAATTGCGAAATCTTTTCCAGGAGGAAATTTCCATAGATTCCTTAAGCTATCATAGTCTGCTCCACTTAAAATACTAACAAGCTCATCAGATATTCCAGTAGTATCTTCTACAACACCCAAACTAACTTCATCCCTGCAGGGAGGAGGGTTCACTCTTAAATTAACAGCAAATTCCTTATTTCTGTTTAGATTATGCAGATAAAAAGTATATATCCCTGTTTGGTCTGTAGTAAAAGAAGTCTCTTCATCTAAAGTCTTCCATTCATTCTCAAATGCTAAAACTACCTTCGCGTTTCTTCCTTGCCCTCTTCCTTGTCCAGAACTACAACTCCCTACAAACAAAGAGAGTTTTTTAATTGTCCAATATGCTTCTTCATTAAACTTTTCTTTAACTATGCCTACTAAATCCTCATTTCCATATAACTTAGTAGAAAAAGGTTTAAGATAAATAAAAATAGAAAGTATGGCAACTAAAAAAATACCCATGCTAATTGCCCAGTCTAAATGGCTAAAACCCCTTTTCATAGCAAACCGCCTTTAATAGTGGTTATTAAAAGTAAAGCTGAGATAATCAAAACCAAAGAATGTTTAATCCCATACCTTATTGAGCCTTCAGAAAACTTTCCAATCATTAAACCAGCAAAAAGCCCTTGTATAATGATTAAAGCCAAAAATATAGCATCCAAATTCAAATCTCCTGCACTAGCAAAACTAGCTCCTCCAAGGCCTCCAGCCAGTTCACCAGAAAACTCTAATAAAGTTGGAAACAATTTTACCTGTAAAAGCAGCATTATGCCGATGAAAACAAAGAATATAATATAACCCTGAACTATTTGTGAAAACGTACTTGCTTTCCTTTCCTCACCAACCCTCTTTACCTGAACAACAGAGTCAGTTACAGCTTCAAGAACATCTTCAATATTACCGCCACTTTCTTCTGCCTCTATTATAATAGCTACTGACCTTTTAATAACCTTATTTTGGGTGTTATTTGCAAATGTGATTAAAGCTCCATGAATTGGAATTCCTAACCTTATTTGGCTGCTTAATTTTCTAACATTGGGTGTTAAAGGGCCATAATCCTTATCACTAATGTTCAAAATAGCTGCTGGTATAGATATCCCACCTTTAACAGTCTCAACTAAGCTTCTGATAAATTCTAAAAAATACTCCTCCATTTGCTGCTGTCTTTTATTCTCTTTAAAGAAATCAAACCAAAACTGGCTGCTAATTATAGCTAAACTCAAAACTAAGATAGAATAGAACCATCTTGTATCTAAGAATAATAAGATATTTACAAGTAACAAGAATGAACCAAGACTAATCCCTATTAAATATTCTAATCTAAATTTTATTTTCATTCAAACCTCTGGCTGCATTAGATTAACAAATACTAAAAAACCAATATTAAGCAAAGGCAAGATAAGATAAGTGCCTATGCCTGCTATTACACTTATTTTTAATCCAAATAAAGTCCCTCCTAAGACATTAATAATTGCTAAAGTAACTAAAAAAAGCAATGGGGCTGCTATCAAAAGTCCTGTATAAATATCTGAGTATATATCTAAACTTTGAACATATTTTTTTCTTTCCAGCCTATAATTATTCATTGCATCCATAGCTTTATTTCTTAAATAATCCTTTAGATCTCCACCACTCTCAATGGTAGCAACCATACCGTTTAATAATTCTTTAAAATGTTCACTTGGAGTAGTCTTTGCAACAGCACTTAGAGCAGTAGTTAAATCATAACCAAACAAATTAACATAATTCATTATCTTCTTTATCTCTCCACTTACTTCTTTATATTCGCCAGTCTCTAATATCAATTTAAAGATACTTATTGGATTTGCTCCGCTTCCAGCAACAGCACTCATAGTCAAAATAACAAATGGCAATTCATTCTTAATTTTTCTAGCTCTACTGCCAATCAACATTGATGGATAATGATAAGTGAGAAATCCTGTTAAGACCATAACAAATATGCCAAAGATTAATCCCCTTATCACAGCGCCAATTACGCCATAGTTTAAAAAAATCACTACTCCTAACAGTGTACCTAAAACAAATCCAAATGCTGTAAGAAATAACAAGATACTAATATATGTTCTAGAAAACATCCTGATTCCGCTCAATCTTAAATTCTGAAATAAATTCTTAACTAAGTTTGGATTTTTTTTAACAAGAGAATATGCTATATCTCTAGTAAAGTAATTAGCTACCTTTCCCAGATAATTCATTTCATAAGTTGTATATCCCTTTTCTATTACTTCTTCAATATCTTCTCTTTTTTTCTTTCTTTTTTTTATGAATCTCTTAACGTCTTCATCTTTAAAATTTAACTCTTTTAAATATTTTACTTTCTCTTTTTTACTAAAAGAAGCCATTTTAAATTATTCCAAATCTCTTTAGTACCTTTTCTGGATTTTTATAATACTGATTAATTACTTCCTGAACTTTTGCATAATCAAACACTTGTTGCTCATACATCTTTCTTAGTAAAAGTACTTTATTTCTGAACTCTTGATTCAATTTTTGACTTGTTAAACCATGATAAGCCATTATCTTATTAAAAACATTGCTTCTAGAAACAAATTTTATCATATCCTGCATAGGGTCCCATTTGAATGTCGTATTTAATCTTGAAGAACCTTCTTCCCCAACATTTAATATTTCACTTACTTCCCTTACTCTTCTTACATTTTTCCCTTTAACTTTTGTTCCTGTTATGATTACAACAGCATCCAATGATTCAACCAAAGTAGGACTTAAACTAATAGGCGGTGTTTCTAATCTTCTTATCATAGTACCAACATCTTCTGCATGCATTGTTCCAAGCGAGGGGTGCCCGGAGCTCATCCCTTGGAACAAAACACTAGCTTCTTCTCCTCTTACCTCTCCAATAATAACATAATCTGGTCTCTGCCTAAAACTTTCCTTAAGTAAAGTAAACAAACTAACTTCTCCATGCTTCTCTCCTGTTATTGTAGCTATCCCAAACCCTGCTCTAGCAACGCTTGGCAGCCAGTTTTCATGAACTAAATTCAATTCTGCTGTGTCTTCGATACTAACTATCCTTGCTTGAGGAGGAATAAAAAAAGCTAAAGCATTCAACAAAGAGGTCTTCCCACTTCCAGTACCTCCAATAATCATTATATTGCTCTCATATTCAATCAAAGTCCACAAGTAAGCCATTAAATCAGGGGAGGCTGTTCCAAATGCAATAAGATGCACTGGTGTCCATGGTTCTTTTGTAAATTTTCTAATACTAAAAGTAGGACCTTTAGAAGATATTTCCTCAGTATAAGTAGCATTTACTCTGGATTTATCAGGTAGCCTCCCATCTAAAATTGGATTAGCATAGCTTATATATTTCCCACATTTTTGTGCTAATTTCTCAACAAAACTGGCCAAAACTTTATTGTTTGAATAGGTAATATTTGTTCTTAGGTTTTTATATTTTCTATGTACAATATAAACAGGGCTATTGCCCCCATTACATTCTATATCTTCAATAAAATAATCATGCATCAAAGGCTCTATCTCATTCAATCCAACAAAATCCCTATAGATATAATACATTAATTTAAGAAAGGATTCATTGCTGGTTTTTATATCTAATTCGTCAAGCAAAACCCTAGTATTTTTTTCCAGATATTCTATTATAAGCTCCTCTTCTTTAACACCTATAAAACTCATATTAATAAGTTCTTTAATGCCATCCTCTAAAACATTCAAAACCTTCTTTTCATTGATAGTTAATATAGGCTCTTCTACTTGGTAAACCAACTCATCATTTTGTTTATCCCAGTAAATATGGGCAAAAGCATAAGGATCTACCAAAGGATATTTTATATCAATCTGTATAGCATCTACTACACTAGGAAACTTAGGAATTATTGGTTTTAAGTTTACTTTAAACAGGGTTTTATAACCTTCCTGAACTAAAACTTTCTGGTCAGAACTCTTCTTAACCTCTTTTTTTTCTAATAAAGTCAAATCACACCTCTACGATTAAATAAACTGGTTTTAGACTTATAAATCTTTCTTTACAAAGGGAATAAAAAGAAATAAGCTCATCTAGAACTAATTAAAACCTTGGGTAATCTCCCAGGCAAACTTTCGTTGTTAAGTATGATAAGATCATATCTTCCAGCTATAGTTGCTTCTTTACTAAAGATATCTGCTATATTCCCATAATCTAATTTTAAATTAACTAAATAATTATCTTTACCCACTTCCTCTTCTAATAATTGCAGATTACCAAGATTTATAGCAACTCCTGGCTCTGAAACAAGCACTTTTGTCTCTAAATTCCAGCTTACACTATCATTACTCTGATCAATAAACATCTTACCTCTTCCAATTTCAAGGGAGAAAATTCTTTGACTTCCTGCTCCTTCACTTATAACAGTTCTTATGTTCTTATCTAATTCCAGCATAACCAGCTTAGTTTGAGTTACTGTGTTTTCATCTCTAGCTTTGTTAATTAAAGGTGTACTTGCTGCCAGAATAAGAACTAGCACAGCAATACTTATCCCAGTATACAAAACAGCTGATATCCAAATATCTCCTTTTTTCATATTAAAAATTTAAATAAAAAAATAAAAAATTATTCGCATTCGCTAGCCTTTATTTCTTCATTGATGTCTATGCACACTACTGACTTACCATCTTGTGTGAATTCTGGTCTCAACAACTCTACTTTAGTTGCAACTGCTCCAACCTTTTCTGTATCAAAAGCTACAGTGAAAGATTCTATATCTAAAGGCACTAAACTCAAATCAAGTTCTTTAATATCAACTTGCTCTTCCTCTACTCCAGTAACCCTCAATGTAATCTTGTCTAAGGTGATGCTTCCTTCATTCTCTAAGGTAAACTTTACACTGTTTCCTGAGTAACAGGCTTTCTTTATTTCAAAGGAAACTAAATTAGCCTGTAGACAGGCAAGTTGCTGCTCTGCTTTTTGTCCAGTCCCCTCTGTCAAATTCTGTGTAAATGTTTTACCCCATGTAAAGATTACTAAGGCCAAAGCAATTGTAAAACCAATAACCAACACAGTTGCAATCAATGGGCTTACACCTTTTTTATTTATCATTTTATTTCTCATTTTTTCACCTCAACAACCTTGCGTTATAAAAACCTCAATAGCTTTTTCCTGACACAAGGCTACTTTACCATTTATGCTTAATTTTGGAACAATTAAAGCGCTTTCAGGAATACTTAAACTTAGTGGAACAACATCTACATTAGTTACTTCTAAAGCACCTAACCTCTGATCAACTTCTATGACATCTACATTAGGGTCTGTAGTGCTTTCTAATCTTACAACAAATCCACTAATATCATTATTTTTTCTATTCTCCAGAGTAAAATGAACGCCGGTGCTATCAACGCACGCTTTTTCAACTCCAACCTCTATTGAAGTGGCGCAGCCCACTTCACTCTTAACTATTTCAGCAGTCTTACTAGCTCTTTCTTCAGTAAAAGAACTTATCCAAGAAAAGATTATAGCAGCTAGGGCGATTGTAAAACCAATTAAAAGAACTGTAGCAATCAATGGGGATATGCCTCTTTTCTCACTTTTTTTCATCAACATCCACCAACAAACCACTCTACTTCTTGGCTTAGCTCTATTTTTTTATCTACGCATCCAAATTCTTCTCTTATAGGTACTACTTGTAGTTTAATTAAAGTTTCTTCTTTTATTGGGACTTCTATCTCAACATTATCATCAGGCAATAAAGGGACATTATTAAAGTTTACTATCTCATTTCCCAAGGTATTATCTGAATAAAATAACCTAACCCTTACTTTATCTATTGCTAAAAATCCTCTATTAGTCAACGCTAACTTTATTTTTTTACTTGCTTTATTGCATTCTAAAGGTTCTGCATTAATATTAAGTTTATTACAAACAGCTCCACCTTCAATATCTTTTATTAAACTCTCTGCTGTTTCCTCAGCACTCTCTTTCATAAAATTACCAACAACTACAGCCAAAGCAAGACTTAATCCTATAATCAAAACCCAGGCTATTAACGGGGAAACTCCTTTTTTCATGTTCTTTGAGTCTGGAAAATCTGTATTTGCCCTCCCTCTATTCTTCTAGCAACAGCATTTAACTCTACTGTATCACCAACAACAAAATAATATTGAATCCCATCAATGTCCAAGATTAAATGATCTCCTTCGTTAATATTAATCTCACTTACAAATTTCTCTTTAAGAACAAGCTCAAATAGATCAGGGAATTCTATTTGGATCTGGCTATAAGTGTAACCTTGAGGAATCTTTATCCCACCAAGTTCTATAGTACCAAGATTATACCTTTCTTCAGGATTAGCTAATGTTTCTCCTCCATCTATAACAACCTTGGCATCTAAATAATTTTCAATAACAGCCTTGTCCTCATTTGTAAAAACATAGACCAAACCAAATTTAGGATCTCTTGTTTTTGCATACTCATAAACGAATGTGGTAGTAGCTTGACTTAATACCTCAGAAATATTTTCTCTTTTAGCGCCAATTAGGGTATTGATTAACTTATTAGACTCAACAATATAATTCTCACTCAAGGCTCTAATATCTGTGGATGGGTCTTTCTGAAGGAAGATGTTCGTTTGAGAAACAATTAAAAAGATAATAATACCTATCACTAAAGCAACTAAAATATAAAACTGTCCTCTCTTTTTCATAATAAAAAACTGTTTTGGTGATTTATATAGGTTTTTATCCAAAGTAATCTTTCTCAGTTGGTATCTTATCTTCTTTTTTCCAACTTTCTTTCATTATATCTAAGAATTTTATTAAATCCTTTTTTAGGATTAACCAATCTTCATAAACAGTATTGATAAACTCAGAATCCTTATCCTCGTCTTCTTCAATATCCACCAATAAATAATGCCTGTCTATTAACATTAGTTTCTTAAACAGACTGCTGACATTATCCATATCTTCCTCTGTAAAAAATTTACTTTCGTATAAACTCGCCACATCAGAGCTGCTTGGATATAAAATGCTTTCTAAAATTTTTATAAAAAAACTAACTTTCTCATATAACCTATTTCTTATCCTCTTAAGCAAAAACCCGTCATGCTCTATTTCTTCTAAGTCGAATTCTCTATTTAATCTCTTAAAATCAGGCAGTTTATACTTTTTCTTAAGATCTTCATATTCCTTTTCTAAATTAAATGATTTTTCTTTCATTTTTTATTAAAAAAATATTAAGTTTATATGTTTTGTGGTAAGCCCCTGCTGGGAATTGAACCCAGGACCTTTACCTCTTTGGATCATTTACCAAGGTAATGCTCTACCAGGCTAAGCTACAGGAGCAATAACGAAAAATGCAGGGGAAGGGATTTGAACCCTCGAACGGACTAACCGACAGGATTTCTTCCTTAACTAGGTCTTAAGTTTCGCAGAGATTAAATATTCTCTCCTGCGCATTTGACCAGGCTTTGCTACCCCTGCATAAAACGAGTTACATGATAAATATTTTATAAACCTTTGCTTCACAAATTTTAGCCTACAAGAGGCTAAAAGCCCCAGGAAGGAATTGAACCTTCGGCCTGCGCTTCTCCCTAAGATAACATACGAGAGCGCTGCTCTACCACTAAGCTACTGGAGCATAAAAGAATTAACCTAATTTCTCTTTTAAATCTTTATATTCTCTCTGACATGCCTGACAAACAACTTTCATCTTACCACCAACTCCAATATAAGCGCCTTTGATCTTACCTAGAAAAGTCTCTTCCACTTTATTTTTACAGATATCACACTTAGCCATAAAAATTTATAAAGAGTCTTCTATTTAAAACTTATCTTAGAGTTTTTAGTATTATAACTCATCAAAACTACCGCATTCTCTGCAATAAGTTCCGGATTCGTTCAAAAAAACATCCTTGCTTCCACATTCTTTGCACATAGTCTCATCTCCCATATCTAAATAAAAATAATCTTATTTTCTTTTGTTAAGACTATAGGGGGATTTCTAAATTCTCTGTACAACTCTGTCATAACAAACTCCCTTCCCATACTCTCTGCCATATCCTGTATAATTCTCTTTACTGCCAACTTATTTACAATTCTCCTCCCGTCTGATTTTAACAAATTTTTAAATATCATATACCCATCCTTTTCTATTTATCCTTGTAGAAAGTAGTGTTGTAGTTTTATTAAGTATTACTGACAAAAAAAGTACAACACTGAGGCATCCATAGAAAATCTTAAATACGCTATAAAATACAAATTATTTATGGTCTTAAAGCAGGAAACCACCAATAAAATAAAAAAATTTGTTTACGAACAACCTAGGACTATACAAGAAATTTCTAAATTAATAAATAAAAATTGGAGAACTGCAGATAGATATGTAGAGCAAATCAGCGAAGAGGACGGTTCTATCTCAGCAAAAATCTTCAGAGGAGGAACTAGAGGTGCCTTAAAAATTGTTTTCTGGAATAATTCAGAAAAGATATACTCATCAAGATTCCAAGAGAAACTCCTAGAAAGGATATTAACATCAAGGAATAAAGATGATTTTTCCCCTTTTGATATATACCAATATGTAGATGATAGCAAGAGAAATGCCTTCGTAGAAAAACAAGAATATGAGGCTAAAAAAGTGAGGCAGGATTTATTTAATCTGTTTAAGGGTGCAAAAAAACAAATATTCATCTTCTCAGGAAACCTATCTTGGGCTAACTTAAAACAAGGAGGAGAGAATATACTAGATGTTCTAGAAGAATTAGCAAAGAGGGATATAGAAATAAACATTCTAACAGATGTTAATCCAACAAGTCTAGAGAATACAGAGAAGGTTTTAGGCATAAATGAGAGGATAGGTAAGGAATTAATAAAAGTAAGACATGGTCAACAACCACTGAGAGCTTTTGTTATGGATGAAAAGCTAGTAAGATTTAAAGACGTAAAGTATAATGAGTCATATAAAAAAAATGGACTTAAAAAAAATATATACATATTCTATGAGATATTCGATAAAGAATGGATAGCATGGGTAAAGCAAGTTTTTTGGCATATGTTTAATCCAGCAATACTAGCAGAAAAAAGAGTAAAAGACTTAAGATCTATACATAAGTTGAAATGAGGGTAGGAGGACAAGCGGTAATTGAAGGCGTATTAATGCGCTCTCCTAATTATACATCTATAGCGACAACAAAAAATAATAAAATAAAGGTAAAAACAATTAAAAATAATCCTTTAATAAAAAAATATGAGAAGGTTTTATTCTTAAGGGGCATTATTTACCTTATTGATATGCTTATCCTTGGCATAAGATCATTAAGCTACTCAGCAAAAGAACTCTCTGGAGAAAAAGAGAAGATTACTGGCTGGGATATATTTTTTAGCATCTTCCTTGCATTTATTTTTTCTATAGGATTGTTCATTATAATCCCTTTTTATCTAGCAAAGGCTTTTTCATCCAATATTTTTATTTTTAATTTAATTGATGGTTTATTTAGAGTAATAATCTTTATATTATATATAGCTATAATAGGAAAGCTATCAGACATAAAGAGAGTTTTTCAATACCATGGAGCTGAGCATAAAACAATAGCCTGCTATGAGGATAAAAAGGCTTTGAATTTAAAAAATATCAGAAAATTCTCAACACTACATAGAAGATGTGGAACAAGTTTTTTATTGATTGTTTTAATATTAAGTATAATAATATTCTCATTAATAATCTCTGATTCTACTCTAGTTAAAATATTAGCCAGAATAATTTTAATTCCTGTTATAGCTTCAATATCTTATGAAATCATAAGATTAGAAGATAAGTATAATAAATTCTTTTTATTAAATATATTAATATATCCTGGATTAATGCTACAAAAAATAACAACAAAAGAGCCTGATGCCAACCAGATAAAGGTGGCTGTAAAGGCCCTTAGCTCAATAATAAAAAGAGAGAAGGAATAATATGGCGAGAAAAGTAGCGGCAATAATAGAAAGAAGCAAGTGTCATCCTGATAAATGCCAACATGAGTGCATGAAATACGATCCTGTAAATAGATCAGGAGGAGAGGGTTTTCATATTGGACCCCATGGAAAAGCAGAGATATATGATGAAGTAGTTTCTGAAATACACAGGATATCTGCCAACAAATGCCCCTTCCAGGCTATACACATTGTAAATCTTCCTCAAAAGCTTAATCAAGATCCATTGAATAGATATGGACAAAACGCTTTTGAGTTATACTCTCTACCATTAATTAAAGAAAAGAGTATTGTAGGCGTAATAGGGAGGAATGGGATTGGTAAATCAACTGCCCTAAATATTCTTTCTGGTACATTAAGGCCTAACTTAGGAAATTTTAAATCTGAAGCTAAAGAAGAAGATATCTTTAATTATTTTTCAAAAACACATTTAAAAGATTATTTTAAAAAATTGTTTAATAATAAAATAAAAATAGCTTACAAACCTCAAAGAGTAGAATTAATACCTCAAATATACAAGGGGAAGGTTATTGATTTATTAGAAAAACATGATGAAAAAAACATGGGTAAAGAACTTTTAAAAGAACTTGATCTTGATGGGATTAAAAACAAAGATATATCAAAGATCTCTGGGGGGGAACTCCAAAGATTAGCTATAATATCATGTCTTATAAGAAATTCAGATGTAATCTATTTAGACGAACCTGCTTCTTTTCTTGACATCACATATAGAATAAAAGTTGCTAAACTGATCAGGGAATTTGCCAAAGATGTATCTACGCTGGTAGTAGAGCATGATCTTGCTACATTAGATTATATTTCTGATGAAATACAAGTAGCATACGGAGAACATGCTTGCTACGGAATTTTCTCTCAATCAAAGAGTGTTAGGAGAGGGATAAATGAGTACCTTGATGGTTATCTGCCAGATGAAAATATTAGATTTAGAGACTATAAGATTAACTTTATGATACCTAACATAGAATCTGGAAAAACGCCTGTTATAACTTCATTTCCAGAATTTGAAAAAACCTATGACCAATTTAAATTAAAGGTTAACCGAGGAGAATTAAAAAAATCCCAGGTATTAGCTATAATGGGCTCTAATGCACTAGGTAAAACTACTTTCTTAAAAATTTTGGCTGGGATAGAAAAGCCGGATAAGAAAAAAATAGAATCTTTACCAATCGCCTACAAACCCCAGTACATAAACATTATAGATGGTACAATAGAAGAAAATCTAAAAAAGTTAGCTGGTCCACTATTTAATTCAGGATGGTATCAACAAAATATTTTAGAAAAGCTTAATTTAAAACCAATATTACAAAATGAAATTAAGTTTTTATCTGGTGGAGAATTACAAAAATTCTATATTGCTTCAACCTTGTCCAAAGATAGTAAAATCATGGCTTTTGATGAGCCATCTGCTTTTATTGATACAGAAGACAGATTAAAAGTAGCTGAGGTTATAAAAGAATTTACTTTAAAAAAAGAAGTATCCACTATTGTTGTTGATCACGACATACAACTCATTGATTACATTGCTGATTCAATGTTAGTTTTTGAGGGTATTCCAGGCAAAGAAGGGCGAATGATTGGTCCTCTAACAAAGAAAGAAGGGATGAATAGGGTTTTAAAAAATTTAGATATTACTTATAGAAAAGATAAAGCAACTTTTAGACCAAGAATAAACAAACCACATTCTCAACTAGATGAACAGCAAAGAAAAGACAGGGAGTATTATCTTTGTTAAATTTTTAAACTATTACCTAAAACTTTTAGTCAGCTTTTTCATTTATAACCGTATCTATTATATAGTAAATATACTTCATAGTCGAGAGATTTTTACTACTGTGTTATGTTTCTAAAAGAAATTTCGGTTCTGAAAGATATAATTTACAAACTCAATTTGTTTATAAACCACATATACCTAAAAGATAAAGAGATTATGGTGTACGGAATAAATTGGAAAGAGTTCAAAGCCAATAAACAGCTAGATCAATTTTTTGATGATCTCACAGAAGAGATTTCTGAGGAAAAAGAGGAAAATATTTAAACCCTATCAACCCGTCTTTATAATGGCAGAAAATTTTATTGAGGTTACAACAAAAGATAAGATTCTAGATGGGCATGGAAGAGTATTTGATGTAAAAAGAACTAAAGTAGCAATATTTAACATAAATGGAAACTTTTATGCAATTAACAACACCTGCCCACATATGGGAGGAAGTTTAGGAGAAGGTGATTTATCAGGATCAATAGTAACTTGCCCTCTACATGCTTGGGAATTTGATGTTAAAACAGGGATATGTCCTGTAGCAGATAATATAAAAGTTGCTTCTTATAAAGTAAAAACAGATGGAGAAAAAATTTTAGTTTCTTTATAAAAAAATTATTTCTTAAAAGAAGCTTTTTGTAATCCAGACCAAACCATATCATACATATCTTGCATAGCTGTGGTGAAGTATGGTGTATTAACCCAAACACCTAGATCATAACTTGGATGCACTTCTTCATCATCCAAAACCATAAAGATTAATTCTTTACCATCAATTAAGCAAAATCTTGCTTTAACATTCTTTAAATTTTTAAGTTCTGCTATTTTACTTAAGTCCTTAAAAGCATTTTGACTCTCTTTATTTATTGGGGCTGCGATTCTTATCTTAACCCCTTTTTTAAAAGCTCTTTCCAATTCAGGTTTTAATGCTTCTACCTTTCTAACCAAGCCTTTAGCAGTAGTGATTATAGAAACACTTTTTTGAGCATTTTTAAGCATAGTCTCCATATGTGTGTAGATATTGTGCCTTCCTCTAAATGCTCCGCTTAAATCACTTGGCTCGACATACTGAATTCCTTGTGAATGCAATACATTTAATTCCTTTAAAACATCAGTGCCTCTTAAATCATCTAATTTCTTAACATCATCGGCTGCCTCTATGCCAATTAATTTTTTAACCCTTTCAACAACCTCGCTAGGCTCAACAGCTGTATATTTAATAGGCTTCCCTAATTTCATAACAACAAAGCCTTTTTTCTCTAAACTTTCCAGAACATCGTATGCTCTTGATCTTGGTACATCACCAATATCACTTAACTCTCCTGCTGTACTAACACCCCTAGACAATAAAGCTGTCCAAATTCTAGCTTCATATAAATTTAAATGGAAGAACTGTCTTAGTTTATTTAAAAATTCCTCTTTTATAATCATCTATCGCACCTTCCCCATGTTATTCTTAGCTTATGTGGTCAACATAAAAGAGTAGACACAGAACAAAGTACGCTCTGTATTTTTTAATCACCCCTTTAAGCTACTACTGAAGACTAATCATAACCCATATATAAAGGTTATTATTATTTAGTTTATATATCGACATTACTATTTTGAAGTTTTACTTCCTTTAGTTTTCTTTCTTATTTTTATCTTTTCTTTAATCTGCTTCTTTAGCTCATTAATTAATTTAACTTTTCTATCAAATTTTCCCCACGAATCAAAATAAACGATTTTATTTAAGTCGGTTTTTAAATGGGCTAAAGATTTTTCATCGCTATAACCCAAGGTTATAATAATCTCAGGAGTTATTTCATCTGGGATCTTCAAGTGCCTTTTAAGAGCATTATTTTCAAAAGTATCTACCCAACAACTACTAACACCTAAAGAATTTGCCCTTATTAACATATTTTCAACTGCTGCAACAACATTCTGAATACAATATTTATCTGCTTTCTCACCATAATAAGATTTTAACATGGTCTTATCACTGCAAACTACTAATAAAACAGGGGCTTGAGAAATCCAACTTTGTTTCATAGATATATTAGCTATATTATCTCTCATCTTCTCATCTGTAACCACGATAACCTTCCATGTTTGAACATTACCAGAACTAGGAGCATATCTTCCAGCATCAATAATCTCTTCTATAGTACTAATGCCTAAACTCTTGCTATTATATCCCCTAACACTTCTTCTTGTAACAATCGCTTCCCTTGCATCCATGACTAAATCAGTAAATTAAGAAATATAAAAAGGTTTGTAATCCTATATTAAAATCATGCGAGACTTAATTCAGGGGCTTATTTTATCATATAAACTTTTCTCTTTTTCTATAATACTTCTTAGATTAC
>Ga0209541_10007416_pt1 | contig 18467 bp, 27 predicted proteins | sample RifCSPlowO2_01_FD_184027 | JGI IMG/M metagenome (GOLD analysis project Ga0209541, IMG submission 184027) | Groundwater microbial communities from Rifle, Colorado - Rifle CSP2_plank lowO2_0.1 (SPAdes) (version 2) | ecosystem: Environmental > Aquatic > Deep subsurface > Groundwater | place... | reverse complement strand
GGGATGCAGATTCTTTCGGCTTATTGCATTGAAAGGATGGAGATGGTTAAAGAGAAAAGCAAGAAGTTTAGAAAAATTAAAGGAGGTAATGAATTCTTTTGTATTTGTTAAAAACGCAAAAGTTTAGTTTGAGGAAAGTTTATATATTTCATTATTTCTCTTTGTTTATGAGTGATCGTCCTGTACCATATATTGCAATATTTGCTGGTGCAATGTTGATAGGATCTGAAATTGAAAGCCATCAAAATCCTCCTGTTGCCAAAGCATTTTATGCAGATATTAATAATGATGGCATGCCAGATATTATATTGAGAGATTTAGGTGGAAAATATAAGATCTTCTTAGGACGAAGAGATGGATCTTATTTAGAGCAAAGAGATATTAGTCACGCAAAGGAAAATAGACTTGAAACAGAAGTTAGAGAACTGTTTGATAACAAGTAAAATTATTTTTCATTCTCTGTAAATATTGTTGAGACTCCATTAACCTTTCTAAATCTTATAACATGGTCTACAAACCCTTCTATCTTTGTTTCGTGGCTTACTATTAACAATTGTTTAAGATTCATCTCTTGAAGCACATCTCTTACCTTATCGAGCTGTTGTTCTGAAAAGCCCTCTGTTGGTTCATCAAGAATCACTATATTTTGGGTTTTTATCTTGCTTAGTATTGAATTTATTAACTGATTAAGGGCAAGGCGATATGCTAAGGCTACTGCAGTCCTCTCCCCTCCTGAAAGAAAGGCATAATCTAGTTCAAATTCATTATGAACTATAACTGGAGAAAATGTTTCATCTAAGTAAACTTCAAATGAATCTGTTGTAAGCATGGAGAACCATTTATTAAATATTTTTGTGAATTCTTTTCTAAGTGCAATTAGAATGTTTTTTTCTGTGAACTTAATTAGGTTAGAAAAATTGTTAGATAGCCAGTTTTCTATGTTTAACATTCCGATTAATTTCTTTTTTGATTGTTCTCCTATATAAATCTCTTTTTGAAGTCTATAAATATCTCTGTTAATTAATTCTATTTCCTTTCTTATTTCTGCAAATTCAATCTCCTTTCTTTGTTCAAGCTCTAGTAATTTTGAAAATTCTTCTTTTTTAACTTTTAATAAATTTTCAAACTTGGTATATTCTAGAGAATGTTTTTTCAAAGAATTGATATGTTCATTAATTAATAGCTCATCTTTTTCTAATGACTCTTTTAATTTTAATAATTCTTCTTTTTTCTGAATATATTTGCCCATATTCTCTTGTTTAACATTCTGTATCTCTAAAGTTATTCTTTCATGTTCCATAAGATTAAGACTTTCTTTTTGTTTTTTTAATTCTGTTTCAACACGCCCTATTTCTAAAGAGAAAACTGATTTGTTTGTTTCTATGTCTTTTATGTTTGCCTCACTAGCACTCATAATGTTGTGTTTATGGACCTCTGGAACATTCTGTAAACATGTTGGACAAAGACTCATCTGAAAAACCCTATTCTTCTTTCCAACCTCTTGTTGTTTTAATATGTCTAATGAATTGTTTTGAGAACTTAAATCTAAATATTGTTTATTTAATAGTTCTATTGTCTTTTTGGTTTTAAGAATCTGTTCAAGTATTGTGCTTATTTTAGGATATTCTTGTTGAACTTTTACTGTCCCTATTATATCTTCTATTTCCTTTATATCTTTTAAAATTCTTGATATTTGCTCTTGTTTATTATTAACCATTATCGCAGATTTTTCTATTTCTTTTTTAAAATTCTCTTTTTCTGTAACGAGTTTAACTAATGAATCAGCCTCATTCTGCCTTAATTCTCGAGAGATCTTTATTTCTTTTATTTCCTGGTCTTTCTCTATTATTTTGGATTCTAAAATCTTGATAAGTTTTAAATTTGAATCTAAATCGTTCTTCTTTACATCCAGGAGTGCCGATTCTATCTGGAGAATTTTTGATTCTTCCCTAATCCAATTTATGATGCGTTGACTGTTATCTTGAATGCGTTTGTACTTATCTATTCCAAAAACATGGCGCAGGACATCAAGGCGAACTTCTGCATCTTCAATAATTATGTGTTTCATCTCTTCTTGAGGAGTATAAACTGTGTATTTGTATACAAGGTTATTTTTTCTTACGAATTCTACAGGATAATTTAATAATTCTAAAATTTTAGCTTTAACTTCTGTTACTGAGGATTCAAAACGAACTTCGTTTACTGTTATTGCTGCAAAATCTTGATTTATAGACTTTGCATTTCTTTTTAGACCTCTATCAATGACTACTTTTGTTCCATCTAGATCTATTTCTAGAGAGACTTCACCATATTCTTCTCCATTGGCTAAAAGTGAAATTCCCCTCTGGCCTGGTTGAAGACCAAATAATGCATATTCAATGGCTAATAGAACTGTTGTTTTACCAGAACCGACATCTCCTGCTAGAAGGACTGCACCTTCTGGGAAAATTATTTCTGACTCTTTGTAACTTCTTATATTTTTTAATCTTATTTTCTTAAAAATCATGGGAATAATACCTTCCTTGAATCTGCGAATAACCTTTCCTCAAATATACGTGTACTTTCATCTTCTTTCTTTTCAAGATCTAGCGTTGAAAGTAGAATAGAAATGTGTTTATTTAGATCATGAGGATTTTTAGCACAGAAACTTTCAACTATTTCTTTTTCAAAATCCTCTGTCTGGGGAGATACATCCATTTCAACAATTGGGAAGAATAATTTTGTAGTATTCTTCATAAAACAGTATACTCCTTGTGAAAGGCAGAATTCTTCTATTTTATTGAAATTTACATCTACTATTCTTCCTCTTTCGAGAACTCCTTTTAATTTTAAGATTAGGATTTTATCTTTTAGAGAATGTTTCTTTAATTCTTCAAGAATTATTTCTGTACCTGTGAGAGAATCAGTTATTTCTAAATCAAGAACTAAAACATCTTTTAGCTTTATGTTGTGTCTTTTTATAGATCTATTTGTGTCTACTATGTAGAAAGCACCATATTGGAGATTTTCAAGTTCGCTTGCGTTGTTTGGATATATTGGTCCCCCATATACTGCATTTTCTTTTTCATAAATTAAATGGAGATGCCCTAGTGCAAGATAATCTACTTTAGGAAGAATCTTCCTATCTACTGAAGGAATATCTAATGTTGGTAGTGCATCTTTTAATGTTGTATGTAACATTAGAATTCTAAATAATCCGGGAGCCTCATGTAGTTTTATTTTAGGGATGTCATAAACCTCAAGTCCTGTCTTTTTACCAGGAAACCCATAAATGGCTACATTTTTGTAGATCGTGGGTTCTAATATTATCGAACCATCTCTTTCTTGAGATTTGTATACATTTACTGCAAAACCAGACTTCTCTAAAACATCTAAAAAGCTTTTTCCTGAAATAGAATAATCATGACTACCTGCTATGAAGAATACAGGGATGTTTGCTTCTTTTAATTTCCTAAATTCATTAAATGCATCTTTTATTGTTTCTATTGGAGGATATGCTGAATCAAATAAATCTCCAGCTATAAGTATAAAATCAACTTTCTCTTTTTTGGATGTCTCTAGAGCATATTTGAAGCTTTCAAAATTTAACTGCTGTAATTCTGGATATCTCCAACCACCTAGATGACAATCGGCTAAATGTACAAATCGCATGTAATCTGCTGATATATAGAGTTTTTAGAGATTATTGTGCTATTAGAATGGTGCATCAGAATCATATGAAGCACTATTTCTTTGAAATTCTACTTGAGTTTGAATCATTGGATCTCCTTGGGAGTTGCAGTATCTTCTTATTCTAAGGGTTAAACCTTCTTCTTTTGGACTTGGAGAAGAAGTAGCTCTCTTTTGAAGTGTTAAATACGCAAGATCTAAGGCCCTATCCATTTCCCTAGCTTTAAGCAATTCATGAAGAGTTAACATATTAATTAAGGCTATAAAGAGTTTATATTAATTATTGTTTTTTATTTTTTGAGAATTAATTAATCATCCCTTTAAGATTTGGAAGATGTAGTTCTATGAAAGTTATTATCTCTTTCTTGAACTCTGTATTCAAAGAAATTCCTACAAAATTTGATTTATTATGTTGAAGTGTCTCCCTATGTCAAAAATCAAAGATTTTTGAGCATCTCAAGATTTAAAAAATCTTGACGACCATCAAAATTCTGCAAATTTTGAGGCATTCAAAAACAGTAGTTTTTGATGAAACCACATTCTTAGAAAACTAATGTTTTCTAATCCATTCAATTCTTACTGAATGAGTTGCAATGAACAAGTTATTGTTGCAAATAAATCTCAACATATATCCAACATTACTGTTGGACACATTGCAGTTCTTCGTTTCTTACGAAACTTCAGAAATTGAAGTCTTTAGAATGTGGTCGACACTTCGACATAACTTTGCTAATGATTTTTCTGGAAAGACATTAATTATACGGACTACTAAATCTGGATCTTTTTTTATCTCCCCTTCCCTATATTCTTTATTCCCTCTGAGAATTCTGAATGAGGTTTTACAGAAATCATTACCTCCTAGGACTCCATTTGCTTCGAGATCTCTGATTTTGCCATACCAAGATTTATCCATATTATTCGACTTTTAGTCTAATTTAAAAGATTATCTTTTTTCCTTAATTTCCCAGATTTCTAACTTTTCAAAGAAAAGTTTTTTAGAAGCTATTACTTTATGACTTAGATTTAGACTTTGCATTAAATGGTTTATTCTTTCTGAAGGAGTTAGAGATGAGACTAGTAATAGAATTATTCCATCTTTTTTTATGTGTTTTATTGATTGTTTTAAAAATTTTAAAATAAATTCATCTCCTTTCTTGCCTCCTGTCGTTATTGTTTTGCTTTCTTTATCCTCCATTTTATCTTCTGGAAGGTATGGAGGGTTACAAATTATTAAGTCAAATTTTCCAACTACTTTTTGGAATAGGTTAGATTGTATTGATTTAATATTTCTTGATTTTACCGATGCCACTGCTTCTTTGTTTGTATCTGTAGCTAAAACTGATTTTGCACCTGACTTTTTTGCTTTATCTGCTAGGATTCCCGAACCTGTTCCAACATCTAAAACAACTTTATTATTTGCATATTTAGATATTATAGATTCTAGAAGAAATGAATCCTCTGCAGGTTCATAGATCATTACGCACCTATTAATTTTAAGAGAGCATCTTTAAAAATAATTACAGCAATTAAAGAGCCGACTAGAATTAATAAAATAATAACTGAGATCATTATCTTCCCTGTCCCGCCTGGATTATGATTTTTTGTTGTAGGTAATGATTTTATTCTTGATTGAGGGGGCATTGGGACTTGAGGTGCTTGTGTTTGATTTGAAAATGCATCTTGAGAGGTTTGGGGAGAAGTTTGATTTAAAGATATACTTGGAAATGGTTGATTGATTGATTGAGGAGGAATCTGAGATTGATGAGAAATTGTACTAGATAGGGAAGAAAGAGCTTGTTGTACATCTGCTGCTGGATATCCTGAATTAATTAAAGATTGAGCAATACGCGAAGGGTTTCCTCCATGCTCAATTGCATTTTTTAATATACTTATAATATCTTCTCTCATGCTAATTCTACAGACTGACCATTAGAAAGTAAATGGACATTATAACCTTTTTTATACCCCATTTCTTCTGCAACATGCATTCCTGGAATTGTTTTTGCATGATCTCCGTGAGAAGGGATAACATTCTCAGGATTTGTAAGTTTTATTAATTCCATTAAATCTTCTCTTGAGCCATGGCCTGAAACATGGAGGTTGTCAAATATTTGAGGATTAAACTTGACTAATCTATTTTGTAAATCTTTTCTACTTATAATTGTCTCTGGAGCAGGTATTGTTTTTGAGGAGAAAAGTATGTGGTCTCCTTGTTTTATTTTGTAAGGCAATTGATCTCTTGACATTCGGTCTAGAATTGAACCTTTTTCACCCTGATGACCTGTGCAAACAATAAGATATTTACTTCGGTCATCATTTGCTTGTTTCAATACTTTCTCTACTTGCTTTTTGTATGTTGCCATAAAAATATTTTTACTAAATGGTATTTGCCCTATAGATTCTCCAGAAGATACATATTTAGCAAGACTTCGCCCTACAAAAACAATTTTACGATCTAATTTCTGTCCAAAATCAACTATAGATTTTAAACGAGCAATATGTGATGCAAAGGTTGTTACTATAAGCCCTGATTTACTATCTTCTGTGTTTAACAAAGTATCTCTTACCATCTCACGAGCTACATTTTCAGAAGGAGTTTTCTTTTGAGAATGAGCATAAAGACAGTTTACAATGAGTGCTTTAACACCTATTTTAGCTAATTCTTTTAGGCGTTTATAGTTAGGTTTATCCCCCATTACTGGAGTATTGTCTAGTTTGTAGTCGTTAGCATATAAGACAACACCATCAGGGGTATGCACCGCAACTAAAGCACATTGGAGTGTTGAATGAGTCATGTTAACAAATTCAACTTTATATTTCTCTTTTCCAGTAACTGTTGCTATTCCATTTGGTTTAATTGTATGTAGTTTGTTAGGAATATGAGAATCTTGACTTGGCAGAAGATTCTTTAAAACAGCCATAGTGTAAGGCGTACCATATACTCCTGCATTATACCTATGTGCAAGATACTGTACTGCACCCACGTGGTCTAAATGAGCATGTGAAACTAAAATTGATCTGACTTTTGAACGTAATTTATGCTCATCAAGATAATTATCATCAGGAAGTGCACCTATTGCCCTCATTCCTTGCTCAGTTGGTATCTTTTCTTGCTCAATACGTCCTACAAGTGCAGGAATAAATAACCCTGCATCGCATAAAGTTACGTCGTTATTTGATTCTACAGCAGTCATATTCTTACCAACTTCGCTGAAACCTCCTATTGCATGAATCTTAATCATAATTATGTTTTATTAACTAAGTTTATAATGTTTTGTGATAAATCTTATACATAACCTTTGGATCTTGCTCTGCCATGATCATCAAAAAATCGATGCTTGAATGGTGCTCGATTCATCAAAAACATACTTGTTTTTGAATGTCATCGCAATGTCGGTGCATTGCGAGATTTGGATGCTCAAAGTTGCATTCATCCTCGCACTGAAGTGTGAGGTTTTCTGCATCAGCAACTTTGACATAAACATTCCTTGGATATTAATTCACATCTTAAGCAAGTTATATATAGGACAAAGATGTTTTGGAAGTTATGGAACATCACATTAACGTTTTGTATGGAGCAGTTCTTCTTTTATTGATAGTACAATTAATTTCATTTACTTTTATAAGTTCTCAATCTGCTAAATTGATAGCCCAACAAAATAATTTTGAGGAAGGAGTAGGAGACACCTTGAATCAGATAAGACAGGAAAACCAATATCGTATAAGTGAGATAGTTCGTAGTTTATCTCAACAAAGAACTGATTTTGAAAATCAGATAAGCTTTCTAAAGTCTACACAACAAGACTTCTCCCTTATTATTGAAGACGCTATCAAGAAAGTTGTTACAGTTACAACTGATGTTTCTGCTGGAACAGGTTTTGCAGTTGGTAAGGGAGGTTATATCTTAACTAATAACCATGTTATCACAGGGAGTAGTGCAATACAAGTTCAAACTTATAGTAATGAAGTGTATGTTGCTCAGCTTTTAGGAGTTGATGAAAATGCTGACCTTGCGGTCTTGAAAATATCTGGGAAAATTGATAGTTTTAATTTATCAGATTCTGATTTGGTTTCAATAGGGGAAAAAGTAATAGCTATTGGAAATCCATTGGGGCTGTCTTTTACAGTTACTGAAGGAATTGTTTCTGCACTCCATAGACAGGGGCCTAATGGACTTCAAGCCTATATTCAGACAGATGTTACTTTAAATCCTGGAAACTCTGGAGGCCCTCTTGTTGATAAAAAGGGGAATGTTATAGGTATGGCTAACTTCAAAGTTGGTGGTGCTGAAGCACTTGGATTTGCGCTTGAAAGCAATGTTTTAAGAAAAATTGCAAATGAGATTGTTGGTTCTGAAATTATATCGTAGTTATAAGACTTAATACATTTTAAAAAGTTAGATGCTTGATAGATTTTGAAATGTTATCATTAAAATCTTCTGCAAGAGATAGTAAAAGATATCTTAGAATTAAAGGAGTTCGTAGTGCTGTTGAGGAGGCAATTCTTGAATACATAGGTGTTCTTGGGTGGGCTAATGCTGCCCCTGTTTTTGTTTCTGAACGTGGCAATCAGGTAGTTGTTGCAGTAAATAGGGAAGCACTTTCTAATGTACGTGCTGCTTTAGCGTTAGCTAAGGATGAATTAACAATTTTGAGAGTTTCAGGAACTTTGAAGGGACTCGATAAATAGGTTTAAACCAATAAGGTTTTAAATCTAATTTGGCGAATTTAGATATTATAATGACTGAACTTTTGAATACTCTTGAGACTTTAGGCATAGGTGTAATTCCCTTAGCGAGAACTTTACTTATAGTAATTTTTTTGTTTGGTGCATTTAGTATTGCTCTAACTATTATCAAGAAGTCTCTTATTTCAAGAGCTAATGGTAAAAGACAAAAAACAGATATAGAAAATTTTTCAAGGCTCTTTAAAATAATAATATTATTAGTAATAATTGTTGTTGCGGGGTTTTCTTATGCTGGTTCGTTTACTGGGCTTGGAATTGCTGCAGGATTTGTTTCAGCGGCTTTAGGATGGGCATTACAAAGACCAATAACTGGTGTTGCAGCATGGATTATGATTCTTGTTAAAAGACCATTTAGTATTGGAGATAGAGTCATAATAGGAAATGTTAAAGGAGACGTAAAAGACATTACACTTACCCATATTGTTTTGGATGAAATAGGAGGGTTAGTAGATTCAGACGTTTTCTCAGGAAGAATAGTCTTAGTTCCAAATTACCAATTATATGAATTAAATATAACTAATTACACTCAGCAACATGATTATGTTATAGGGGAATCAATTGTTCAAGTTACATACGAAAGTAATTTGGATAAAGCTATTAAACTTGTTTTTGATTCTGCGATTAAATATTCAAAAGAAGGATCTGAAAAGTTAAAAAAAGAGCCTATGATAAGAATAGCCCTTTCTGGAAGTGGTGTTGATATTAAAGTGAGATATTACGGAGAAGCATTTAGTATTCAAAGAATAACTAGCGATATAAATAAAGAGATTTATGACTGCATTAAAAAAGAGAAAGATGTTGAGATTGCTTATCCACATACAGAATTAATATTTAAAGATAAAAATATGTTCAAAAAAAGATAAGTTTATAACTTAATCTTTATGGCTTGAGACTATGTTAGTAAACTCAATAGTTACTTATTTCGGACCACCTTTAGGTTTTTATGATTCTGTCAAATTTAGCGATTTTGTTAAAATTGATGTTGGTCGTTTTTTGCAAAAAAATGGATTTGACCCGTCGTTTAATGAAGAAGAGATTAAACTTTTAGAAGATGAAGAGACTAGAGTTTACCAATTTGAAAGTGGTATTGGTGTTAGTTATACTATGTATCCTATGAAAAAACGTTGTAAAGTGATGATTGATAGCTTAGGATCTGAAGAAGGTTTAGTAAAGATGGTTTTAAACTTTATAGCCCAACAAGATAATCAAAAAGATAAATGGCAGGATTTATGATTTTTCTATAGAGAAGTTTGATTTTTGCAAAGTTCCCTATAGGTTTATAAGCAAATTAAAAATTAATGTTTTATGGAACTTGTAGAAAGAACATTGGAATTTGATGTGGAACGAATGATAAGTGGAAGAGTGAATAGTTTCAAAAGATGTGCAATAGGTTTTTTTCGTTCTAGTAGAGTGCTTGAACGAAGTCAGCTTATAACGGCATTAACAAAATCTGGAATATGTGAGGATTCTATACATGCATTAGATCCAATAGATGTAATTGATGACTTGCCAATTCAAGTAACTTATAAAAATAAATGGTTAGAAATAAGACCTGTAATGAGAGAGAGCTATTTACCAATTAAGCCCTTACATACCTATGAAGTTAGAATAAGAAGATATGTACTTAGAGTGGTTAACCCTTAATTGCCACAGTAAATTTTAAATAGGCAACTATCTGCAAACGGTTGTTAAGAGGCTTACTTATAATAGATAAAATGGATACACAGAAAATGGGAGTTTATTTTCAAGCATCCATTTTATATACCTTAACGGAGAAACAATAAAATGGATACACAGAAAATGGGAGTTTATTTTCAAGCATCCATTTTATATACCTTAACGGAGAAACAATAAAATGGATATGCCAACAGAAATGCAACATCAAGCGATGGGATATGACCGCACTGCAACTATGTTCTCACCTGAGGGACATTTGCTTCAGGTAGAGTATGCTGAGAAGACTGTAAAGCTTGGAAGCAATAGTGTTGGGCTTGTTTGTAAAGATGGTGTTTTGTTTGTTGCTGATAAACGTATTCGTGATAACTTGATTGCTCCTGAATCTGCAGTAAAAGTATTTGAAGTTGATGAACATGTGATGGCCACTGCTGCGGGAATTGCATCAGATGCGCGTGTTTTAATCGATAAGGCTCGTTTGATTTCTCAACAACATAGAGTCTCTTATAGCTCTCCAATAGATCCTGTTAGTGTTATACAAATGATTGCAGATACTAAACAAGCATATACACAGTATGGTGGTTCAAGACCTTTTGGAGTTGCTATTATGATTGCAGGAGTTTCAAAGAACAGACCTCATTTGTACACCTCAGATATTACAGGTAATTTTTTTGCTTATCGCGCTAACTGCATCGGAGAGAGTGATGAACGAATAAAGGAAGAATTACGCAGAGGATTTAAAGATGATATGACTATGGATGATGCACTTAAACTTGTTATGAAAATATTTAAAGAAATTCTTGATAAGAATTTTGAAATATCTAGATTTGATGTAGGGATGATTTCTCTTAAAGATGCTAAATTAGTGAGGCTCCGCGGAGAAGAACTAAAGAAGTATGTTAAATAAAAATGGCTAATGTTGAAGCTAGGATAAAGATTAATGGGAAACAATTTGAGATTTCTGTAGATTTAGATGAGGCTTTAAAAGTTCGTGCTGATAAGGGAAATGTTTCTGTCGCGCTAAATTCCCCATCTATTTATACAGATGTTAAGAAGGGAAATGTTGCTTCTAATGCAGAACTTGATGCTGCTTTTGACACAACAGATATTTATGTTATCGCTGAAAGAATTATGAAGAAGGGCGAGATTCAAAAAGACCAAGACTTTCGTGATTCTGAACGTGAAAAGCGTGTAAAACAAGTTCTTGATTTAATTTTGAGAAATGCAGTTGACCAGAATGGAAGACCTTATACTGAGGAAAGAATTCGTAGGGCAATAGATGAAGTGCATTTTAACTTTGATAATAGGCCTGCCGAACAACAGATGAATGAGTTAGTTCCTAAACTAGCTTCTGTGATTCCAATTAAAATTGAAACTAAAAGAATAAAACTTATAATACCTGCAAGATTCAGCGCTCAAGTTTATGGAATGCTTAAAGATTATAAGGAAAGCGAAGAATGGCTTTCTAATGGAGATTTACAAGCCATTATGAATATTCCTTCGGGACTGCAAATAGACTTTTATGATAAACTTAATTCTGTGACTCACGGTGCCATTGTCAGTGAAGATATGAGTAAGTGATTAATTTTATAATATAGATTTCTGAGACTATAAATACTTAAAAACATTTTAAATATCTCACAAAAATGGGTTTGGAGTTTTTAACTGTAGGCGTTAATTGGCGCGTAAAAGATGACCATTATGAAGCATTTGGAAATGCAAATAGGGAAGGGCAAGAGGAGATAGTTTCAAATTTTCTAAGATCTCAAATGGGAGCTGGAAAAGATGAGAGAACCCCCCAAGAGCATGATGTCTATTCAATTAGGTTGGAATGGCATCCAGAAGATGATAGAATTGAATCATATAGCAATACTGGAAACTTCTCATTAAGAGATGGCATTCTTATAGGTTTTTTAAGATATCTTGGGAAACAGCCTTCAGATTAAAAGTTAAATAGAAATTTTTATATCAGAGTATAACTTACTAGCTTAAATTATATGGGAAAATGAGTTGTAATAATCTTTAAATAGGAGAATTTTATTGATTTTACATGCAGACTAGAGAGAAAATGGGAAGAAAAAGAAATTTAAGAACGCTGGTAAATGATGCTGCAGCAGGAATTACGATGACTCTTGGAGGAATGGTAATACTTGAAACAGTCTATGAAGCAGGACAGCAACTAGGACCCAAACTGCAAGAATATGTGGGAAGTCTTGGTTCAGGAATTATAGCATTTGGGATGCCTACTATTTATCTAGCAAGTATAGTCCCAATAATTTATAAGACTGTTAAGGCTCTGGACAGGGTACAGTTAGAAAATCAAACCGATTAAGATTTATTTTAGTCTTTAGATAATAAGGGGTAGATTGGATTTAATAGGAGAATCTAACAAGGATAGCAAGATTAAATTTTTTGGTTTTTAATTAGGTGACAAGCTCATCTGACCGTTAACTTTTGAGCATTTTTTCCATTGTTGAATCTCTTAGTCTTGTAAAATACAAGTTCTTTTTAAAAATTAATTTGGGAAAACTAATTAAAGCTTGAAAAATTTATATCCATATGATTACTAAAAAGGCTGTGCTTTTTGATTTAGACAATACGCTTTATGATTATAAGCCTGTTCATAAAAAAGCACTAAGTGAAGTATATAAAATTTTGAAAAAAGAAGTCAAAATTTCATGGAATGAATTTATAAGGCTATTTGAAATCTCCAGGGCAGAGATTAATAGAGAATTGTCCGGAACAGCTTCTTCACATGATAGAGTTTTATATTTTCAAAGGCTGGTAGAAAAATCACACAATACTATTGAATCTGATGTTGTATTAAAATTGTATAATGCCTATTGGGATACTTTCTTGAAAAATATAAAACTCCGAGAAGGAGTTATGCAAACTCTAAAAAAGTTAAAGAAAATCGGAATAAAAACGGCTATAGTTTCCGATTTAACCACTCATATTCAACTTAGAAAAATGTCTAAACTGGGCATAACTCCTTATATTGATGTATTAGTTACTTCAGAAGAAGCAGGGAGCGAAAAACCACATCCAATTATGTTCTTACTTGCATTGAATAAATTAAATATATTACCATCAGATGCAATAATAGTTGGTGATAATCCAGTTAACGATATTGAAGGTGGAAATTCTGTTGGATTAGAAACTATTTTAATCACAAATAAAAAATCAACAGAATTTAAATTTAGCCAGAATTATGAGAAGCCAAATTATTCAATAAAAGAAATATCAGAGGTTCTTGAGATATTAAGGATTAAAGAGCACTAGGTTTTTGTAGGGTATATGCTGAGTGCATCCCAGTAGTTACCTTTATTTCCTACAAACCTACATCTATGTGGTTTTCCCTGTAAGTCGAGGAGTGTATATAATTCAGGCCTTATGTCTTTTTGTATCCTTGCCTTTTCTAGATCGATGAGTACTTGTGTTCCTGAGTCTACTCCCGAGCTTCCAACTAGCCTTCCAGGTAGTCTACTCGTGTCGTAGCCTCCTTTTTCGTCAATCCAGTAGTTGAATATAATTTTGAATGTTAGTGGTGTTTGGACAACAGGGTAGCGTCCGTCTCCTATACTATTCGAAAGTGCTACGTATTGTTCCCCTTGAGCAATATAAGGAGGTTTAAGGATTCCAGGATTTTGTTTTAGCAGTTCTCTTTCCTTTGCGATTTGTTCCCTCTCTGCGACTTCTTCTGGCGAGATACCCCTGATTGATTGCATTGCGTCTCTTATTGATCCTCCTTTTTCTAGTGCTTCACGCATTTCATCCATGCTCTCGATAAGGTTGTCTATAGATTCTAGTTTTCTTTCCCAAAGTTTCAACTCCCTCGCCTCAAGGGCGTGCCACCTCTCAAAATAACTATTATCGACCGCCTCTATGGGTCCAAAATCAAAACCTTCTAAGTAGCAAGGGTCTATTATAAGTAGTTTTCCTGAAGGCGATATTATTCTCCCTTCTGTACGTAGCTCTAAGTTATCCATTCTTTATCTGGTTTTTTTTAATTTTTAAATCAATCTTACTACCAACTCGTACTAAACAATCAGATGTTTTTTATTCCTTAAGAAATAAAGTAATAATGTGTGAACTTAACATATAATTCTAAGAATATTTATCTATTTCGGATAATCCTCTTCTTTGAAGTTTTTCCATTACTGATTTTGACAATTACCTTTTTACTTTTTGTAGATTTTATCATGGTGGTCGAAATCTACAAATAAGATAAAATTATTACTTAAGTCTACTTTAAATATTAGTACGAAGTGTTTTTCTATGTGTACTCGTTTGTATTCACTTAGGTCGTGTCTAAGGTTTTTGTAGTGTTGTATCTTTTCGTTGTCAGAATTAATTATCTCTTTTATCTTTTTATTGATTGATTCAACTTTTCTCTTATCTTTTTTTATGAGCTTTTTTATTATTGCTTTAAGTTTGTCTGATAGGTTAAAATCAAACATATTTTAGGCCTCGCATAATTTGTCTAGTTCTTCTAAAGACATTTTTTCATCACTGTATTTCTTGTAATGATCTTTAACAGTTGCTATAACTTCTTTTACATAATCTTCTTTTACTTCTTTTTCCATAAAAGCTTCGCCATATAATTCTATAAATTTGTTTAGTGCTTCAGACTTATCTTTTAGCCCATATTTTATTTTAATTATACCTAATACACGATTAGCATAATCATTTAATTCTACTCTTGCAGATATTTGCTTTTCCATTAGTTCTAAAGTGATTTTATATGTATATGAAGTGCATCTGGTGTATATAAACTTTTTGATTTTAATGAATAACAAGGGGTCGTTTATAAACAACAAGATTATTTTATATATATGGTAGAAACAATTTTTGTTACTGGAGCTGAAGGGGCAGGAGGTGCGACTAACCAGTCAAACTCTGCATCACCAATCAATCTTGAATTCAAAATAGACTCTCGTGTTGATCAGTCAACAGGAGATCTTGTGATTGTTATCGAATCAACAAACACAACCTCTACAAGAAGTATGACTCTATCTGGTCCTGGAGCAAATAAAGTGGCTATGCCTACATTCTACACAAGTAACGCTGCTCTGTCAGTTTCAGAAGCATACGAAATACCTGCTGTATTAGATGGTAACACTGCAACTTACACATTAACAATTGAACCAGAAGCTGGTGAGACTGTTGGTGGTGGTGATGACTCTATCTACGTAACTGCTTACTCTAAACAAGCATTCAGAGACGCTGATGGTTCATTCAAAGTTGGAATTGAGAACTCTCAAGGTACAATCCAGTATGAGGATACATGGGACTTTGACTTCATGATTACATAAAAATAATCATTTAATCAAGGCAAACATTTTTATTGTTATTATTCCCCTAACAGTTATCATCACCTCTTACCTAGCTAGAAAGATGTTAAAAAAAGAAGTAAAATTTTAACATCTCTCTAGTATGGTTTAAATCAACAACACCAAAAAACGGCTATGTGGTTGTTAGGAAATAATATTTACACATAGCCCCAAAAAACGTAAGATTTATAACCTGTAATTTTATAGTGATGATATGAGTAAACGGAATTTGATTGGAGGATTATTATTATTAGCCTTAGCTGGATGTGTTTCTGAACCTAATTTATCGAAATATGTTGATTACACTGAAAAAAGAGAAGGATATTTTATTGAAAATGGTCAGAAGTATTTCGGAAAAGATGGAAAGAGATTTTATGTTTGGAATGATAAAAATGGAAAAGAACTAGTGGGTGGCAGACCTATGTTATTTAATGGTAAAGAATATTTAGTAGATCTGGGACAAGGGGTTCGGGTTGACGACTCAAATTGGTTTGTTAGATAAATGGAGAGATTTTAAAATTAATAATAATATTTATTAACCCTTTTACAAGCTTAATGGTGATGGTGAAACCACAAAAGAGATTTTGGATATTAGGTTTAATTGTTGGAACTATCATATTAAGTTTCTTTTTATTTTCTCAAGGAATATTACTTTCTCCAGGAAGTGCTGTTGCAGGTTGTGCTTCATTTCAAGAACCCAATCCCCCTTCTAAATTTTTTGTACCATTAGAACCACAATATAATAATTGTGTTGTAGATGGTCTGGCTAAAATAAATGCAGAAACTTTTAACCGACCAGAAGGAGAAATTCGTTCTGAAATGATAGCCTGTCTTGATAATATGGGTATTGATTCTGTTAAAGATGGGATTACATTAAGGCCAAATAGTCAATTACAAGCAGTTATAAATTGTAAGAAAGAAGTGATGGAAACAAAAGGAATTAATGAAGAAATCGGAGGAGGTATACATGGACCAGGAGCTCCGCCAATTGCTGTATCTGGAACAAGTCCATTTAAGAATAATTGTCCTTCCATAGGTTCTAGAATTATATTCTTGGGTGGTGGACATGCATTTCCATGTGTTTTAGATAAATGTGATGAAAAAACTGGAGAAGCTGAATTATCTTGTCAAGAAAGTAATTTTAAACCACTTAGTGAAGGTCCAGGTATAAAAATGAAACCTAAAATAGATGAAAAAGGAAAGATTAGAGGATTACCAGGTTCTTCAGCAGAAGGTGGAGATGCATGGTCTTGGATTAAAATAATTCCTCTTCCATAAAGATAATTCAAAACTTAATAGACACAGTCTATAAAGTTCTAAAGTAGCTATAAACTGTCCATAAAATTTTAATCAGTAATACTTTCCCAATATAGAAAAGTTGTGCCATAAACAGATTAGTAAGAGTTCACAATTTTGTGAGATTTCTAACCTATTTCGAATAAAATTTCTATTCTTTCTTTTCCAAGAGCTAAATAGTCCTAACTATGACTCTGAATCTATAGCTCTCATGCCATTCTTCTGGTTTATTCTTATAGACTTGTAATTGATCTCTCCATAAAGCACTACCAGGTCTTTTTCCAGTATAAAACATTTTCATTTCAATAAAGCACTCTTTTATCCCTAATTCCTGGCAAAGAGCATAAGTCTCTTTAGCAACATATCCCTTATCAGCTAGTAATTTCTTTATAACAAAACCTTCATTAACAGTTTCCTGAATCATTCTTGGGAGAAAAGGACTATCATTAACTTCTCCTCCACTAGCCTTTGCCCAACAAACAGATCTTGTTTCTTTACACATTAAAATATGCAATTTACGAGTTTTATAATGCGGGGCAAGATCTACTTTCCTTACTTTTTGCCTATGTGCTGCACAAGTGTTCATGAATTGTTGATACCATGTTAAATCTGCAATAAATGTATCAGACATAGCTGCGAGGGGTAAAGCACTAAGAATAATCAATCTTTCAAGTAATTCTTCAGTTTTAGAATCTAACATGTATTTATTCAAAGTTGAAGGTTTGGGAATACAAGAGATAATTCCATCTTTATGCATTTGTTCAATATCACTTTGAGATCTACGCAAACTCCAACCATGATAACTCATTACTAACAAACATTTCATAATATCTTTCAGAGGAAATGAAGGTCTTCCATTAGGAGATTGCTCTTCGAAGTTAAAATTTTCTAAGAAAAAATGCATCATGCTAAGCATGTCTTTCTTTTCACTTTGCAAATCTTTATTGTTTCTCATACTATGTATCATTAGACTATTGATACATAATAGCTATTTAAAGTTTATGATTTCATAGTCTAGATAGGTATAGACTATCAAAACATTTAAATAGGATTTAATAGTCTAATATCTATGGTGAAAAAAGGAATTCCGAAAGATGTCATAGATCAATTAGATATTCATACTGAAATTAAAGAAGAAATATTGACTGTTACTCCGGTAGTAGAAAGTCACCAAATAAAACTTCCAATTCCATTGCAAATACGTCATGAATTGCAAATAGAAAAAGGACAAAAGTGTAAAGTTAGATTCGATAAAGAAGCAAAGGAGATAATCTATAGTTTCAAATGAATATAAATCCTTACGAGGCAAATATTCTAAGAATACTGCTCAAATACAAAATATTCCTTAGTACAAGATCCATTGCCCAAAAATCAAAGATGTCTTGGAATACTGCTGAAAAATATCTCCTCGAATTAGAACAAAGAGGATGGGTTGTTAAGAGAGGTAAGACTTTAAAATATTGGAAAGTAGTAATTGAGAATTAAGAATATCTGCAACTACATTGAACTGAAATTTCTGTATGGCAAGTATGGTATGGTTTATCTTTATTATTTAAATCAATAGAACACTCAAAGTCCCCTGGAGAAACGCTAGAGATTAGACAATTTACCACTTCCTTTTCTCCATATAATCTAATCAAAAAATCGATGCACCACCACGACTTAAAAGTCATGGTTTGAAAAGGTGCTCGATTTTTGGATGTCAAGAAAACTTATGTTTTCTGGATGATCGACATGCTATGCATGATC
>Ga0209541_10007414_pt1 | contig 18474 bp, 21 predicted proteins | sample RifCSPlowO2_01_FD_184027 | JGI IMG/M metagenome (GOLD analysis project Ga0209541, IMG submission 184027) | Groundwater microbial communities from Rifle, Colorado - Rifle CSP2_plank lowO2_0.1 (SPAdes) (version 2) | ecosystem: Environmental > Aquatic > Deep subsurface > Groundwater | place... | reverse complement strand
CCTACCAAACTATTCGCCAAAATTTGATCACCCTACTTCTAATTTAATTGCTGATGGTTTAGAAGCGTTTGTTTTGATTTTAGAACCCGCTGACCCTGATATGTTTTCGGAACGTAAAAGGGCTGTAATTCAGATTGAAAAAGATTTCAAACCCCTTATAAAAATAACCGATAATAAGCCAAATTTTCCTTGGACAAGGAACTCTTATTCGCTGGTTATTTATAAAACAACAAAGGAGTATTTCAAGGAATCTGATATTAAACAATGATTAAATTAATCTTCACAAGAATAGCGTTGATTTTTCTTGGTTTAATTTTAGCTTTGTTAGTGGGGGAATTCTTTGTGCGTTATTTACAATACCTTCGAAAACCCCCAAGTAAGGTCCGACAAGCAGATACTCTTGTTCACCATTCTTTTAGACCCAATAGTAATGATACTGCCCGTGATCTTGAATGGGTTGCTCATTACAAAATAAATTCTCTTGGAATGCGCGATTATGAGTATTCAGCCCAAAAACCGGAAAAGACTTTTAGAGTTTTAGTTTTAGGTGATTCTTTTACTGAAGGTCAGGGAGTGGAAACGGAAGCTACTTTTCCGAAGCTTCTTGAAAGTTCTCTAAATGAGAAAATTACCAAAGAAAAAAGTTCGATTGTTTCTTTTGAAAAAGTCGAGGTACTAAATTCTGGAACCTTAAGTTATTCCCCCTTACTTGAATATTTATACCTAAAAAATAAAGGACTAGATCTTTCTCCAGATTTAGTAATTTTAAACTTTGATATGAGTGATCCAATTGATGATATGAAATACGAGGCGGAGGCTTTAAAAAATGAAAAAGGCATACCGGTTGGTTTCCCAAAAAAAGAAACAGGAGAAAATTTTGTTGAAGCCAATCCCCTATTGCCAGGGGTTCCAAAAGAAATTAAAGCTTTCTTCCATAAAAACTCTCAAATTTATAGAGTAATCGCCGATAGTATTCGAAGAAAACATTTAAAAATCTACCCAGAATTCGACGAACCAGAAATAAAAGTAGGCGATTTGGGGGTGGATAAACTAATTATTACAAGAGACGAAGTCCCAAATTACGATGCAATATGGGCTCTGACAAAAAGAAATCTAAAATTAATAAAAGACATCCTTAAGGAAAAAAATATAGGCTTCCTATTAGTCGCAACCCCCTATGCGCATCAAGTTAATGGGACCGAATGGAGTATAGGAAGGAAATATTGGAAATTTGAAGATCGGGTCTACAGCGATCGGCCTTTTAAAACCCTGGAAACATTTTCAAGAAATGAGGGAATCTCCTTTTTAAATTTACTGGAAAACTTTAAGGAGGCAAAAGAAAAACCACTTTTCTTCAAAAAAGACGGTCATTTTACGAAAAACGGCCATAAAATTGTCGCTGCGGCTCTCGCGGAATATTTAATCGAAAAAGATAAATTTAAACTAAAGCAAGATTAATTGACGAAAAGGCACTAGAAATGTAATATTAACTTGCAAATTTTTATTATGAGAATTTTTCTTGATACTGCCAGTATCGAAGAAATAAACCATATCAACAAATGGGGAATCATTGAAGGTATTACCACCAACCAGAAAATATTCCTTGTCGAAAAGGGGACCTCTTTTAAAAAAAGAATTAAAGAAATAATTGCCGCTACTAAAGGACCAGTTAGTGTAGAACTTACTACTAAGGGTTTTGACGAAATGGTGCAAGAAGCTAGGGAATATTGGCGAATAAACCCCAGAAGAATCGTTATAAAAGTACCAATGAGTGCCGACGGTGTTGGCTTGGAAGTAATTTCGTTTCTTGCGAAGAGAGGAATAAAAATAAACACCACGGTTATGATGAACAGTGCTCAAGCAATTTTGGCTGCTAAGGCAGGGTCCACTTATGTTAGCCTTTTTTACCGTCGGATCTTGGATAGTGGTGGTGATCCACTCAAAGAAATTAGAGAAACAAGAGAATTTTTAGATTCCTCAAAATTGATAACACAAATTATTGCCGGTAGCATTAGAGAAGCTGATGATGTGGTTAAATCGTTTAATGCCGGAGCCCATATAGTTACAGTGCCTTATAAAGTGCTGATACAGATGCCTTACCATAAAAAATCCGAGGAAACAATTAAAGAGTTTGATGAGAGTTGGCATAAATTTACAAAGTCCCCGGAAGTTATTACAGTTAGAGTACCCTTAAGAATTACTTTAGGAGGGGGCGGTACGGATTTACCATTTTATGCTTCCAGACATTCCGGGTTTTTAATTGCGGCGGCTATCGATAAATATATTCACGTTTCAATTAATCGCAGTTACACTGGTTCAAACGTTGTCAGGTACGAAGAAGAAATCGAGGCTGCTAAAAATAAAGAGGATTTAAACCACGCGATTGTTAGGGAAGCCCTGAAGCATTTTAAGGTTGCTGACCCAGTTAGTATTACGATAACTTCCGCTTTCCCAGCGGGGACGGGTATGGGTTCTTCAAGTGCCGTAACTGTTGGATTGATTAAAGGTTTAAGTGAATTTACCGGCACTTATAATAATATCAACAAACAAAAAATTGCCGAGTTAGCGGCTCACATTGAGAGAGGCATTTTAAAGGAAGAAGGGGGTAAACAAGACCAGTATATTACCGCTTACGGTGGAATTCAGGAGATGATTTTTGGTCAGGATGGTTCAGTCCAGATCCAGGAAATACAATTAATTGATGAAAACAAACTTAGACTAGAGAATAATTTGGCACTTTTTTTCTTGGGAACAGCTAGAAGTTCCAGTGAAATTCAAAAAAAGGTTGCCGCCGAAGAAAATCTAGAAGAAAAAATTGAAAGTTTAAATTTTATAAAGGAATTGGGATTTAGAGTCAGAAAGGCACTTATAGAAGGAAATATTGATGATATCGGTTTAACTTGGGGTCTACATTGGGAGGCGAAAAAGAAACTTGCAAGCGAGATCACCAATAAACGAGTCGATAATTTTTATAAACTTGCTAAAGAGAATGGAAGCTTGGGAGGTAAAATTGTTGGTGCTGGTAGTGGAGGGTTTTTAATTTTCTACACGAAGGAAAAAAACAGGTTAATTAGACGTTTAGAAAAGGAGGGACTAAAATATATCCCCTTTCGCTTTTCTACGAGCGGAGTTTCAATAATTCATAATGACTAACAAAAAGAATTCGCAAATTGATTTTGAAAGTTATTTATCCAATTACTTATTAGAAACGATCCGTGTTAGTAAGAACATTGATAAAGTGGCTGTTGGTAAAATTTTAAACGCCATTTTTAAGGCTTGGAGAGAAGAAAAAAACGTTTTCCTAGCTGGCAATGGCGGTAGTGCTACCATCGCCATGCATTTTACCACTGATTTAGGAAAGGGTACCTATTCAGATGGAAAACCAAGATTACATACCTTTTGTCTTTCCGAAAACCCTGATCTTATTTCTGCTTTGGTAAACGACAATGGTTGGGATAATCTTTATATTGATCAACTAAGAGGTTTTATAAAAAAGGGTGATGTATTTATTGCTTTTAGTGTTCATGGTGGCGCTGGTAAGGACAAAGCCGGTATGTGGTCACAAAACTTGTTGAGGGCAATGGATTATGCCAAAAAAATTGGCGCGGCTACCGTTGGTTTTAGTGGTTTTGACGGTGGGCCAATGAAAGACCTGGCCGATATTTGTTTAGTGGTTCCATCTAAAAATACCGGCCATGTTCAAGATTTTCACTTTGCAATCATGCACGTGGTTTCTGATTTATTGGGTAAAAAAATCGCTTCTTTTAAGAAATGATTGCGGTAATTTTTGCTGGTGGCTTGGGTGAGCGACTACGACCGCTAACGAAAGCAACTCCGAAACCACTAATCCCTATTAAAAATAGACCTTTTTTATGGTACCAGATAAGGTTACTTTCCTCTTTCGGCGTAAAAAAATTTATTATTCTAACTGGTTATTTATCGAATCTGATCGAAGATTATTTTGAGGATGGTAAAAAATTAGGAGTTGAGATTATTTATTCAAAGGAAGAATCTCCTTTGGGTACTGGTGGCGCATTAAAGTTGGCTTCTCCATTAATAAAAGAAAATTTCCTTCTTTTGAACGGAGACGATATTCCCATAATCGACTACGCTCTTTTTTTTGCAATTGTGAAAAGTGGTCAATTCCCGAATATAATAACCGTCCATAAAGGAGGAAAAGGAGGAAATTTAAAAGTTGATAAAAGAACTGGCTATGTACTTTTCTATTCAAAAGTGAGAAACGAGAGTTTTAATTATGTTCACAGTGGTTTGTCGTTTTTTAATAAAGATGTTCTAGCTCTTTTACCAAACGGTAAATATGACGTTGAGGAAAAATTGTTTAATAAACTAGCTAAAAAGAAAAAATTAGTCTATTTTGAAGCTTTAGGTAGAACTTTATCTATTGGTACCTACCCGCGCTTACGTCGAAGCCGCTTCTTGCTAGAACGCTTCATTATTAGTTATATTGATAATAAAGAAATTTGATGACTAAAATTGCCGTTGTTTTACCCACCTATAATGAAAAAGAGAATATCCAAAAAATTATTCCCCAAATTCTTTCCCAAAACAAAAATATATCAATAATCGCCGTTGACGATAATAGTCCAGACGGGACGGGAAAAATACTGGATCAGATAGGTAAAAAATACAATGGTAGGGTAAAAACTTTGCATCGAAATAAAAGGGGAGTTGGCAGCGCGGTTAGGGATGGCCTAAAAGAAGCGTTAAGATTAAAGGCAGATTACGTAGTTCAAATGGATGCCGATTTTTCTCATCATCCAAAGTATCTCCCCTCTTTAATTAAGGGAATAAATAATGGGGTTGACATCACGATTGGATCACGGTACGCCAAAGGAGGAGATATTACTAGTAGAAGCACCTTGCGTAATTTTATTTCAAGAGTGGCAAATTTTTACAACCGTAGTTTACTTGGGGTTTGGGAAGTAAAAGATAGTGCTGGCGGTTTTAAATGCTCAAAGAGAACTGTTTTGAAAGCAATAAACTTAGATACTTTTTTATCGGATGGCTATAGTGTTGGGATTGAGCAGCTTTATCGAATTCACAAAAAAGGATTCAAAACGAAAGAAGTGCCAATTATTTTCAACGATCGAAATGCGGGTAATTCTAAAATGAATTTAAGGGAAATTTTAAAATATATGTTGACGGTTTTGCGAATAAGATTAAAAGGTTTTAAATGAATTTGTCTCTTAATTATGTAAAAATTAAAGGAACTTTTTACGATGAGTTGACCGATCCAAAAAAAGTTGGGAGATTTAGATCTTGGTTGCATAATGCCCGCTATCAGGAGCTTAGCAACAGCGTAAAAAGATACTACAGAAAGGGTAACGTGGTTTTAGACTTAGCTTGTGGTAGTTGTAATTGGAACAGTGATAAAATTCCGGTTATCGGTGTCGATATTAACGAAAACTTGCTAAACTTCGGGTTAAAAAACGGTCGCTTAAGCAAAAAAATCGTCGCCGATATTTACAGGATTCCTTTAAAAAGTAACTTTGCTGATATTGTAATAATGAGTGAAATTTTAGAACACGTTTCTGAAATAGATAAAGTATTAGCTGAAAGCAAGAGAGTCTTGAAGATAGGCGGAAAATTAATTACGAGTGTTCCCTACGACTCCTTTCCCAGCCCCCATCTTGCTCTTTTTACGATCCATTGTCTAATTAAAGGCTATATTTTTGGAGATCCTTATTATAAGAAATTTTGCGGTCATATTAACCGCTTTTCAATGAGAAAAATCCGTTCTATTTTAGCCAATCATTTTAAAATAATAGAACAATTCCCCGAGCATATGCTCCATATTTTTACTATTGCTGAAAAAGTTACTTAAAATTCTGATCCAACTCTTCTTTATCTTGCGGTGCTAATTTCCAACCAACACTGCCAGTAGTCTCATCTATATGGGCTTTCGTACTTGCTTTTGGAATCACAATTACTGGCGGCTTTTCGATTAACCAGCGTAGCGCAACTTGAGCAGGAGTTTTATTACATTTACTAGCTATTTTGTCCAATATTGGGAAAAGACCTTTTTGGGTTAATCTACCGCTTGCTAGAGGTGTGTAAGCGGTCAGAATAATTTTTTCTTTTTCGCAATAAATAAGAAGCTCTTTTTCCGGGTCGCGTTCAAGAAGACTGTATTCAACTTGATTAGTAACAATGCGATTTTTACTATAATTTTGAGCATTTTTAAATTGTTTAACTGAAAAATTAGAGACTCCGATAAAGCGGATCAAGCCTTGCGAAACTAAAGTATCAAAAGCGGCCAGCGCGTTTTTGAGCGAAGCAAAAGGGTTGTGCCAATGAATTAAATAGAGATCAATAAATTTTAAGTTTAATCTTTTTAAGCTGTTTTCACAGGATTTAATAATTCCCTGGTAACTAAGATGGTGTGGGGATACTTTGGTGGTAATAAAAAGTTTTTTTCGATCAAAAAGTTTAACAGCTTCTCCAACTAATTCTTCTGAATGTCCTGCCCCGTAGATTTCGGCGGTATCAATATGAGTAATTCCCAGGCTAATGGCGTATTTAATAGCCTTAATATAATCTTCGTCACGTGAACGATTGGTAGTTAAAGAACTGCCCATTTTCCAGGTTCCTAAACCCAATACTGGTATCTTAGTTGTTCCGCTTAAGGTTTTAAACTCCATAAGTTACAATTCTATCAGACCAATTCCAGCTTTAGTTGTTATTTACTTTAGTTATGTTATAATTTAATTAATTAACTTTGAAATTATCTGCCAACATGGAATCAAAAGAGAATAACCTTTCTTCTTTGTTTAGCCTACCGCGAATTCTCATCATCTCCCTTTCTATCATCGGTTTTGGCATAATGGCTTATCTTACCTACATTCACTACGCGAATACTAAATCATTTTGTGATATTTCCGAAACAGTCTCCTGTGATGTGGTTACAACTAGTATCTATTCTGAAATATTTGGTCTTCCTATTTCGATTTTGGGATTAGGTTATTTTGGACTTACCTTCTTACTAGCGATTTTTCATAGAAAAAAGGCATTTTATCAACTAGTATTTTTAATTACTCTTTTTGTACTTATACCTTCATACTATTTTACTGCACTCGAAGCCTTTGTAATAAAGGCATTTTGTATTCTCTGCGAAACTTCAAAACTGTTGATGCTTGCCATACTTATTACTAGTTTTGTAGCAATGAAGGAGAAATTTAGTGTTGTGGTGCGTTTAGCTATCCCCGTCATAATTGCGGGTTTAGTAGCAGCCGGGGTTACTTATTTTGCCCAAACAGGTAATGTCGTCAAAAAAGATTACACAGCCTTTGTGCAGTCTCTAAATGAGAATGGAGTAGTTTATTACAAGTCGGTGAAATGTAACAATTGCAAACGTCAGGAAAAACTTTTTGGAGAATACATTAAGAAATTGAATTCTGTCGAGTGCCACCCCGAAGGCGAAAACCCGCAGCCAGAGTTGTGTCTCGCGAAAGGAATTAAAAAGACCCCTACGTTTTTGATCGAAGAGGGTGGTGTGGAGGTAAAACGTTTAGAAGGGCTTCAGCAGCTTGATGATTTAGCAAAGTGGGCTCAGGTACCTTTTGAGAATAAGTAGATGGGAACAGAAAATCTAACAATTCCAATTGTTATAGCCGCAGCTATCATAGATAGCATAAACCCATGTGTTTTTGGCGTGTTGATATTCCTCATTGCTTTTATGACGAAGATGTTCAAAAGCGCCAATAAAATGCTGTTTTTTGGTCTTCTCTACTCGGCAGTTGTCTACGTGACTTACTTACTTCTTGGTTTTGGCATCCTCAAGATAGCAATCGGTGCCGGGTTTGCCAACTTTTTTTACTGGCTAGCGGCCCTAATAGCGATCGTGGCTGGACTCCTCGAGATAAAGGACTATTTTTGGTATGGCAAAGGCCTTTCCCTACAGATAGTTCCTGGCGGATCCGAGAGAATAAAATATTACACGGATCGGATGGAAAAATGGGAGAGCCACCATCCGGTAATGTTGATTTTAACCACGGTTGCTTTGGGGGTTTTCGTAGTAATGGTAGAGCTTCCTTGTACCGGAGCACCTTACTTGGCGATTTTGGGAATGCTTTCCAAAGGGGCGTTTGCTGATGCAGTGCCACTACTGTTTCTATACAACTTTGTGTTCATAATTCCACTTTTCATAATCATTGGCATAGCTTACTTTGGCACAACCACTGAGGCACTTGAGGAGTGGAGAAAAGAACACCGTGGGCTTATGAGACTTGGTATCGGAATTTTCCTACTGCTACTTGGATTTTACATGATTTATTCTTTGAACCCAGTATTCTAGAGCTTGACCTGGTTGCTTGAGTCTAATATAGTTGGTCTAAGGCATTTAAAATGGAAGTATTTTCAAAGCTTTTAGCCTTTAGTTTTTGGGAAAAATTTGCCAACATGCACGGAATGTTGGCGATGTTTTCATTGATTTTGTTTGGTGCTGGCATTATCCTTTACTTTGTCGCCAGAAAAAGTGAAAGCTTTATTGGATGGCTAAAGACAGCCTTGATACTCCTGTTTATTAACATTACTTTGCTTGAAATCGCCGGTCTGACTGTCTATATTCCTTATCGGGCGCCGGGTGGCCCAAGATCAATCCTTAAAGCTTCAGAAGAAACTGCCTGGTTCCACACCACTATCTTTGAGCACAAAGAGTTTTTAGCTTTTGCCCCAATGCTTTTGATTTTGGTCGCCTTTATAGTTGTAAGTATACTAGGTAAAAATTTTAATAACGAAAAGGTTTCAACCTTGCGGAAATCCGTAATTTTCTCTTTGGTACTCGCTTTGATTTTCGTTCTTATAGTGGCTGCTGAGGGTGTAATAGTGACCAAAGTAGCGCCAGTTAGCTAAAAAATTATGGAAGAAAAAAACGATCAAGAAATACAAGTGTCCCAGGCCAACGGCTACCTAATAGCTGCTGGTTTGACATTTATTGTCTTTTGGGTATTTAACATCTTGAAAGAATCCTACCCATCTATCAAAAGTTCTCTGGAATTTTATAAACCGATTGGGCCGCTTCTGGGGGTCTTTGCGGTTTCGCTTGTAGCCTTTTTTGTTTTTTCCGCCTTATTCCAATTAATTAAAGTAAAAAACCAAGGCTTTGCATTTTGGTTTTTTGCAATTTCGGCCATTGTCTTTGCCTTAATGGTTTTCCCGCCCGTCTTTGAACCCATTGTTCATGCTTTGGGTGGAGAGTAATTTAAAAGTTTTAGATTAGTTAACTGCCTCTTAACGGCTTTTATGAAAAATTTATCTGACAAGTGGATTTTTGTTGGAATAGTGGTAGTAACTATCCTTGTTTTAATAATAAGTATTCTTACGTTGTCGGGTGGAGAAAAAATCGTTGAAGTTCCCAAAGAAGGTTTGGTTAAAGAAAATAATTACACTCTGGGACGTAAAGATGCTAATGTAGCTATTGTCGAATTTTCCGATTTTCAATGCCCTGCTTGTGGTTCTGCCCACCCAATCATAAAAAGAATAACACAAGAATACGAAGATAAAATTTTATTTGTCTACCGACATTTTCCAATTATTACCGCTCACAAATATGCTCTAAAAGCAGCCGAGGCAGCCGAAGCAGCTGGAGAGCAAGGTAAATTTTGGGAGTATCACGATCTTTTGTTTGAGAATCAAGAGAGCTTAAAAACCCAGGATCTAAAAAGATATGCACAAGAGCTAGAGTTGGATACAGCTAAATTTAATGAGGCGTTAGATTCTGGTAAGTTTAAAGACAAGGTAACAACTGATATGGATGATGGAGAAAAGTTAGGGGTAAGTTCTACACCGACTTTTTTTATTAACGGTCAAAAAAATGTTGGGGTCTTGTCTTACGAAAAATTTAAGGAACTTATAGATAAAGCATTAGAAAAATAAAGACCAAAATGAATTGGGGATTTAATCTTACGCCAAAAACTCTACTAGGTAGATAGTCGTTAGGTTTAATGGTACGATATTAGGTTCAAAACCCTATTTATATACAGAGTGATCGCCACAATCAACAAAAAGGATCTTGTCTTTGGTTATAAATCTAAAAACGATTCTATAAGAATAATTGATTGAAAAAGAGTAGTAGTCTTCAAATTTTCCTTTGAGTTTGTGGGTTTTTAGTTTTGGATCAAAAGCATCTTCACGAAAAATCTTTTCTTTATTTAGAGCTTCAACTTTGACTTCTTTTGGCAAGCTACGGAATGCTCTTTTGAAGGCGGGGGTTCGAATCGTTTCTTTAATCTTCATTTAGAAGATCGGAGAGTGAAGTGAATTTTTCCGCTTTTCCTTCCTTAAACTCATCTTCTGATTGAGCGATTGTTCTTAGTGCCCGAAGTTCATCGTAACTATCTGCTTTTTTGGAAAGTTCTTCAAAAGTATCTATGTCTACTACGGCGGCTTCGGGCTTGTTTCTGCGTAAAATAACAACAGGCTCCTTTGTTTCTTTTGCCATCTCAATAACTTTTTTATAACTTCTCTGTATAGCTGACGCCGAAATTAATTTAGGAATTAAAGCCATAGTAAATTACATACTAAACTATGTAGTTAATCTTGTCAAGATTTACGTTTTGTGCTTCAGAGACCCAATTAAACCACACTTCTTGAAGTGCTTGTGTAATGGTACAACTCTCATCCAACACCTTAAATTTTTACCCAAGGGTAATCCAATAGCCCTATAGTTGCAATTTGGCTTGATTTGTGCTATAATTCGCACAATTGAATATCGACCGCTTAGCGTTCTGCGACCTAGTGACCTAAGTATCGGCAAGCGCCCGAGAGGGCTTTCAAAGGAGTTAGGTCATGCCAAAAGCAGGAATTTCGGTAATCACTTGGTTCTTCAAACTGTTGGGGGTTGAGGAGGACTCGAAAGGTTTCCTCAACAGGATGTGCAGAGGTTGGAATTTCATCCGGCCATTTGGGCGTGGTGAGATCACCAGCTCAGAAGCACAGCAACTCATCGTAGAGAGCCGAGTCAGGGTCGCCTACTTCCAGCCAGGTGTGCTGGATGCGGTCAGGGCGTGCGGAGGTCAATTCGAGGCCGCAAGGCTTACAACTATTCCAGGTGGTGAAACCCTTAAGTCCCAGCGGGACGGCAAGATCATCAAGTTCTGGACGGACTGGCACTTCAAGAAACTCAAGTCCGAGGAAAAGCTGACGGTGGAGCCAAGCATCGCCAGCGAGGCCATCTACCTCCCCAACATCGTCGAGGGCAGCCTTCGCTGCACTTATGATCGGACTGAAGGTCAGGAACGGCTCTGTGTGGAAGACATCATCGGTTCCTTGCCGAAGGTGGAAGGCCTGCGGTGGATTATCGGCAATACGTCGAGCATCAACCGCGTTCTGGCCAATCACTCACAGAAGACCATGGGTCAGGAGTACCTGCTGCGTGGTGTCTGCACCTGGACGACGGACACTTTCGAGTCGCCAGAATACGGCCGCACGCTTCTGATCGTGGGTAGCTACGCTCCGGTTGGTGTCGACGTCAGCCCCTTGGAGCCTTTCGTATCGATGGACGATGTCGGGCTCTTCGTCCTGGGAGTACCCGCTTAGAACTTGGCACTTGGGACCCAGGGAATTTTTGGAATCTTGTTCCTTGGATTCGCCGATATCGTTAAGATTCCTAAACTGGCAAGGAAAATGCTTCACAAGCGCTCCGTGCCTTTCCTTTTCTAAAATCTTTTGATATATTTTCCTACGGTGAGGTTAATGAACTTCGGTTTACGAATCGTAGTCACCAAACCTTCTAAAACACCGCTTTTGGCTAAATTTTCTTGATGAGTTGGGATATTTTTAAAAATCGTAGAATTTGATTTCTGGCATTGGAAAGTCTTTTTTGTTGCGGGTAACGAGCTGGTAGCCATTTAAAATTGCCGTAGAGGCAATTAGTGTGTCAATCGTAGGGATGGCGATGCCTTTAGATTTATATTCGTTACGATATTTACCGGCTAATTCTGCTATATCAAGGTTTATATCTTCAATTTTGACTAATCGATAAAATCGCGGTAGGAAAAATCGCGCCTGGTCAAGTGTCCAACCGGCTCTAACTTCTGTGACCGACAATATTGAAGTCGCGATCGTTCCTTTTCCCATAAGCTCGGAAACAAGTCGAACTAAGTCTTTTTTCTTTTTGAAAAAATCCATCAAGATATCACTATCCAGTAGGTAGTTAGTCATATTCCGAGACGTTTCAGCCGTTTTTCATCGAGGCGACGCATTTTCCCTATATATTTAGCTGAGTCTTTAATATCAGTAAAAGTAGGGGGGGCTTCAAGGAGTTCTTTTAGAGCTTTTTCGCGTTCTAGCTTGCTAATTTTTTCCTCTGCCGCTTCGGCCAAAAATTTACTAACCCCTCTCTTTGGGGTAATTTTTTTAAGCTTTTCTGCGGTTTCTGTCGGGATAGAAATGTTCAATCGTGTAGTCATAATATGTAAGTATTGTACACATCAGATTACATATAGTCAATACATTGATTAGCCTTTATGCCACGGTGTGTTGATCAGCCCGTATTTTTTAGACCACAAAGTGATCGCAAGCTCGCTACATCTTATGTTGGGGAGCATTTATTAACCCGCAACGCTTATATTTTAAACCGCTGCCGCAGGGGCAAGGATCATTGCGGCCAATTTTTTTTCTAGAATTTAATACTCCCCCCTCGCTGCCAGCAGGAGACACTTGTACAGGTTGCTGAGATTGAGGTTGAACTTGGACTTTAAATATTCTTCTAGTGACCTCAAAATCAATTGAATCAATAAGATTTTCAAATAATTTAAAAGCTTCAGATTTATACTCGACCAGAGGATCTCTTTGGCCGTAGCCGCGCAGCCCTATCCCTTCCCGCAGATCATCAATATCATCAAGATGATTCATCCATAAAGCATCAATTGTTGATAAAAGGACTAATTTTTCTATTTGGCGGCTGGCCTCGATTCCAAGCTGTTTTTCTCTTGCAACATATAAATCAACGACAATTTTATTTAAAAATTCAATTATTTTGTTTTGATCTTTTAATTGGGAAATTTCAGTCTTTATTTGATCTCGGCTTGCTTCATCAAAAGGAATAATTGTGGAAAATTCTTGAGCGATTTTTTCGTAATTGCTTACCCCATCGGCTTGGTTTATATAAACAATTGTTTCTATTTCTTCACGCAGCTTCTCGTAAATACTTTCCTTCAGCGAAAAAGTCTCCAGGTCAGCTCCTTGATCTAAATTTTTTTCTTCTCCATCCGCAGTTTGTTTCCTAGATTTACCCTCCAGAATTTCTCTTCTCATCCCATAAATTATCTCCCGCTGTTTATTCATTACGTCATCGTATTCAACTAAGTGTTTGCGGATGTCAAAGTTATGACCTTCAACTTTATTTTGAGCATTTTCAATTGCTTTTGAAACAAGAGCATTTTCAATTGGTATATCTTCGGGGATTTTAAGAGCAGTCATTAGATTGGCAACCGCATCGCCGCCAAAGAGCCGCATTATATCGTCTTGCAAAGAAACGTAGAATCTTGACGATCCGGGATCCCCTTGCCGACCGCTTCGTCCCCGAAGCTGATTATCGATTCTCCTTGCCTCATGCCTCTCGGTTCCAGTAATGTGCAGACCTCCAACAGCAACCACCCCGTCACCTAGTTTAATATCAACCCCACGACCGGCAATATTAGTAGCTAACGTTACCGAGCCTTTTTGGCCCGCCTTGGCAATTATTTGGGCCTCTCGTTCGTGGTTTTTGGCATTTAAAATTTCATGAGTTATGCCTTTTCTCTTGAGAAGTTCTCCTAGAAATTCGTTTTTTTCAATTGAAGTGGTTCCGACAAGAAGCGGCTGACCTTTTTTGTGAAGGGTCTCAATTTCCTTAACGATTGCTTCGTATTTTGCCCTCTCGGTTTTATAGACGCTGTCAGGATAATCTTTTCTAATCATTGGTTTGTTTGTAGGAACAGCAATTACTTCTAGTTTGTATATTTTGTGGAATTCTTCCGCTTCAGTGGTCGCAGTTCCAGTCATACCCGCTAATTTTTTGTAGAGTCTAAAATAGTTTTGGAAAGAAATTGTCGCTAGTGTTCGTGTTTCTTGCTGAATTTTTACTCCTTCTTTTGCCTCTATCGCTTGGTGTAAGCCTTCACTATAGCGCCGACCGAACATTAGTCTTCCGGTAAATTCATCAACAATAATTACTTCGCTGTCTTTTACAACATAATCTCGGTCTTTTTTAAATAAGGTTTTTGCTTTCAGCGCTTCTTCAATATGGTGAATAGTTTGAAAATCTTTTTCATACAGATTGTCAACACCAAGCGCTCTTTCCACTTTACTTATCCCAATTTCGGTTAAAGCGGCAGTTTTGAGTTTCTCATCAATAACGTAATCAACCTCATTATTTAGAGTCTCAACAAGTTTTGAAAATGTATAATATTTTTCAGTGGGTTCTTGATCTGGGGCACTAATGATTAGTGGCGTTCTTGCCTCGTCAATAAGAATAGAATCAACCTCGTCAACAATAGCAAAATGCAAATTTCGTTGCGCCACTTGGGTCAAATCCCAGACCATATTGTCTCGTAGATAATCAAAACCATATTCGTTATTGGTACCATAAGTAATATCAGCTCCGTACGCTTCGGCTCTTGCAACTTCTCTTAAAAACTTACCAACACCGAGTCCTTCCTCTTCTGGAGTCAATTCTGATTTATTTTCAGTTTCTAGTGGGGGTTTATTTTCTGGATTAGGGTCAAAAAGATACGATTTTTCGTGATTAATCACACCAACCGAAAGTCCTAAAAAATGATAAATAGGACCCATCCATTCAGCGTCGCGCCGCGCAAGGTAATCATTTACAGTTATAAGATGAACACCTTCGCCGCTTAAAGCGTTAAGGTAAAGAGGGAGAGTAGCAACGAGGGTTTTTCCTTCACCTGTTTTCATTTCGGCGATTTTTCCTTGGTGTAATACAATTCCACCACCAATTTGAACGTCGAAATGCCTCTGCCCAATCGTTCTTAAAGATACTTCTCTTACCGTAGCAAAAGCTTCTGGGAGTAGGGTATCTAATGATTCACCTTTTTCTAACCTTTTTTTAAACTCAATAGTGTTCTCTTTTAGTTTTTCACGAGAAAGCTTTTTTATATCCTTTTCAAAATCGTTAGTTAGATTTATTAAAGGTTGAATCTTGTCTAATTCGCGTTCGTTTGAATCGATTAGTTTTCCTAGGAATTTAAACATAGCTTAATATTCTATCACGGTTGCGTAATAGCCACCACTAGTTTTTGAGGCTGAATAATCCACAAGTTATGAAATGCCAAATTTCAAAGTTCAGATATAAAAATATTAAACGGTTTGGTATTTGGATTTTAGGTTTTGGGTCTTTTAATGTGGGGGTTGACAAATACTTATCGTTATGTTTTTATAACCCCGTTACCCCAAACGCCAGCATTCTTCATTATTAACCCAATTCTATTTTGACAATAGGAAGGGTTTTAACGTATTCTTAGTATGTGAAAATAGTCGTTATTATCCCCACGTACAACGAGAGAGAGAATATTGGTCCCTTAATTGATGCCATTGAAGAAGAATTCGCTAAAATACCTCATGATTGCCATATCTTAGTAGTTGATGACAATTCTCCAGATAAAACCGCCCAAGTTGTAAAAGAAAAAATGGTCCAAACGAGCGGAGTCCACCTTATTACTGGATCTAAAGAAGGTTTAGGAGCAGCCTATATTAGAGGGATGAAATTTGCCACCGATAAACTCAAGGCGGACGCGGTTATGGAGATGGATGCTGATTTTTCCCATAAACCTTCCGATGTCCCGAGATTAATTAAAGAACTGGACGAAGGTTACGATTTTGTTATTGGTTCGCGGCATATAAAGGGAGGCAGTATTCCCGCTGATTGGCCGCTGCTGCGTAAGCTAAACACTAAGGTAGCTAATTTGGTCGCCCGATATTTAGCCGGACTTTACCAAGTTAAAGATTGTACCGCTGGATTTCGAGCGATTAGTACTAAGCTTTTGCGAAAAATTGATCTAGATAATATCCGTACGAAAGGCTACTCCTTCCAAATTGGAATTTTGCACGAGGCCATAAGCGCTGGTGCAAAGATAAAAGAAGTACCAGTTGATTTTATTGATCGAAAAAAAGGAGAAACAAAACTTGGGTTCAATGTTAAAGAACGGGTTCTTTTTATTTGGGATAGTGTCTTAATTAGGTTTGAAAAAAGCGAGACTTTCTTAAAATTCGCCACTGTCGGAACTATTGGAGTAGTAGTAAATTTGGGTTCCCTTTTTATCCTAGCCGAAAAAATAGGAGTAATAAAAGAAGTTGCTTCGCCAATTGCAATTGAATTTTCAATAATTAGCAATTTTCTTTTCAATAACTTTTGGACTTTTAGTGAAAGAAAAGTAAAATCACTCTTTCTCATAAAACTTATAAAGTTTAATATTGTTTCTCTACTGTCATTAATCGTTACTTATTCTACCTTTTTAATTTTAACTAGAGTCTTTGGTGTATACTATTTACTTGCCCAAAGTGTAGGAATTGTTTTGGCAATGCTTTGGAATTATTTTATCAACTCAATTTGGACCTGGAAAATAATAAAAGAAGGATAAAGCAAAATTATGAAAGGCGTGGTTTTAGCTGGCGGGAAAGGTACAAGGCTCTACCCTCTAACCTTCGCAACTAACAAACACTTACTTCCAGTTTACGACAAACCAATGATTTTTTACCCAATCGAAACTCTTATTCGAGCGGGAATTCGCGATATTATGGTTGTTACTGGAGGACCACACGCTGGTCATTTTATTCACGTTTTAAAAAACGGTAAGGAGTTGGGTATAAATCATCTTGAATTTACTTACCAAGAGAATGAGGGCGGTATTGCTCACGCTCTTTCGTTAGCGGCTGATTTTGCCGATGGGGGCTCAATTGTAGTTATTTTGGGTGACAATACTACTGATGCTAATATTAAAAAAGAGGTCAACAATTTTAAAGAAGGGGCCCTTATTTTTCTGAAAGAAGTCCAAGAACCCTCTCGTTTTGGTGTTCCTGTTTTTGATAAGGGCGGTAAAATTATTTCAATAGAAGAGAAACCAAAAAACCCTAAATCAAATATGGCAGTTACCGGTCTTTATATTTATGACGCTAAAGTTTTCGATTTTATTAAAAGGATCGAACCTTCAGATCGTGGAGAGCTAGAAATTACTGATGTTAATAATTTATATCTAAAAACCGGCCAATTAAATCACACTGTTTTGCCGGGTTTTTGGTCTGATTCTGGTACTTTCGAAAGTCTTTTTCGTTCTAACCTTTTTTGGGCAAGAAAAAAAGGTAAAATTTCTCTATGAAGGTGCTTATTACTGGAATCGCGGGTTTTGCCGGTAGTCATCTCGTCGATCTTCTTCTCACCTTTAGAAATCTAAAAATTTCGGGGACGGTTCTTGAAGAAAAAAATATCGAAAATATAGCCGCCCGCAAAGACAAATTAGTTTTGTTAGCCGGTGATTTACGTGACGGGTATTTTGTGGATGAAATTATCAAAAAAATTAAGCCGGACCTTATTTTTCACCTGGCCGGTATTTCTTCGGCGGCGGTCAGTTTACAAAAGCCAAAAGAGACTTTAGAGAGTAATATAATCGCTAATTTTAATTTACTAGAAGCAATAAAAAATTACAGCAGGGAAAGTAAAGTCTTAATTGTTGGAAGCGCCGAAGAGTACGGTTTGGTGGCAGAGAGGGATTTACCTATCGATGAAGAAACGCCGCTACGTCCGGCTAACCCATACGCAGTTTCCAAAATAGCCGTAGATTTTTTAGCCTTGCAGTATTTTTATTCTTATAAAATTAAAGTTGTTAGAATAAGACCTTTTAATCATATCGGTCCAAGACAGAAACCAGAGTTTGTGGTGGCTGATTTCGCCAACCAAATTGCTAAAATTATTTTAAATGAAACTTCTGCGTGGGTGCGCGTGGGTAATTTAGATGTAAAAAGAGATTTTACCGATGTTAGGGATATTGTCAGGGCGTACTGGCTAGCTTTGGAAAAAGGGCAATTCGGTGATGTTTATAATTTAGGTAGCGGCAAATCATATACAATTAGGACAATTTTACAAAAGTTAATAACTATTAGTGGTAGGAAGATAAAAATAAAACAGGACCCAGGAAAGTTACGTCCAGTTGATATTCCAAATTTATTGTGTGATAATACAAAATTTGTGGAACAAACTGGTTGGCGGCCTACAATTCGGATCGACCAGAGTTTGAAGGACACGCTAGAATATTTCAAGGTAAGCAAATGAAAAAAGCACTGATAACTGGTGTTACCGGGCAAGACGGTTCCTACTTAGCCGAATTTCTAATAAAAAAAGGGTACCAAGTTTTTGGTTTAACAAGACGCAACAGCACCCCAAATTATGAGCGTATCGCTCATATTATTGAAAAAATTACCCTTCTCCAAGGGGATTTACTCGATGAACATTCCCTCACTAAT
>Ga0209541_10007412_pt1 | contig 18476 bp, 22 predicted proteins | sample RifCSPlowO2_01_FD_184027 | JGI IMG/M metagenome (GOLD analysis project Ga0209541, IMG submission 184027) | Groundwater microbial communities from Rifle, Colorado - Rifle CSP2_plank lowO2_0.1 (SPAdes) (version 2) | ecosystem: Environmental > Aquatic > Deep subsurface > Groundwater | place... | reverse complement strand
AGAGCACTTTAATCCTCCTTAACACTCATCATCGTTTTGGAAGAAACCGGAATCTGGAATATCTTCCCACATTGAATAGTTAAGACCGTTGTCATATTAGTTAAAACTTTACAATTCTTTGATACAACATTTGAAGCAATTTTAACATCGAAATCGTAACCACAACTAATGCATTTCATTCAACTAAACTCAAATTATATTATATAAATATTTTGTTATATTATAAGTCTATTATACAAGTAAGCGAAAAGATAACCTCCTATAAATCCATCAATGAAACCATATATCGCTCCCAATACCATTCCTTGTAATGTTGACGAATATCCAAAATAGAATTGAGATATCAAATCGATAATTTGCTGTCCGGTCCCAATAAATATTACCCACAATGAAAATAGTATCATTGATGCAGCACAAATTATTCCCAGTGCAACCCCAAACTTTGGAGCATCCAACTTCGCAACACCACTGTTTCTATTTACAATTTTTTTCTTCTTAGCCATTTTCACCTCCTTTTCATCCATTTAACTAAACTATAAACCACACATATTAAAAAATAAATCGGAATCACAAATATTACAATAATAAAGAACACCGCTTCTTCAACTCTCAGAATCGCGCTGACAAGATTATGCAACAACACCCCGACAAACCACGAAGCAACAATCAATCCAAATTTCTTCCAACTCAATAAAAAGTATTTATCAAATTTATTTTTTATTTTAATTTTTCTCTTAGCCATTTTCACCCCATTTATCTTATTGAAAAATTGAACGCAATAATGAAGTCACAGGACTCCTCCTAACTTTTTCTTCTTCAAAAATTCTCAATCCTCTAAAAGATAAATCATAATATGGAATAGTCATTCCTTTCTGTGTCTGGTGATGTAATTCAATTAAACCCTTTTCTGTTAATTCATTTAAAACTTCTCTATCATCCTTTGTAGGAATTACTCCACCACGATATTTTCTCATAACACTATATTCTCTGTCGGTTAATTCTGCTGTCATTTTTTATTTCCCTTAATTACTTTCTTCCCACCCATATACTTCTGCAAAACACTAGGAATTTTAACGCTTCCATCTTTCTGTTGATTATTCTCAAGAATCGCAACCATGATTCTCGACGTCGCTAAAGCAGTATTATTCAATGTATGCAAAACATATCTATTTCCATGTTTATCTAAACCACGTATATTCAAATCCCTAGCCTGATAATCAGTGCAATTACTCAAACTTCCTACTTCTCCATAATCCTTCGTCGTCGGCCTGTAAACTTCTATATCTTGACTTTTAGATTTCCAATCTCCTAAATCTCCGGAACAAATTTCAACAACCCTATAAGGAAGTTTAAGTTTACTCATTATCTCTTGAGCATTCTTATCTAATTCATTATAATATTTCCAAGAATCTTCTGGCTTGCAAAAAATAAACTGCTCGACTTTATTGAACTGATGCGTTCTCCAAAGTCCTTTCTCATTAATTCCGTGCGAACCAATTTCTTTTCTAAAACTCATAGAGTAACCAAAAAATTTCAAAGGCAATTCTTCTTCTTTAATAGTTTTTCCAGAAAGCATTCCAAGAATCGCGTGCTCCGCCGTCGGTATCATAAATAAATCCTCTCCTTCGATTTTATACAATGCATTCTCAAAAGCACTCAAATCACCGGCGGCCGCAGCAACTTTTTTCGAAATCATCAACGGCGGCTCAACATAAACATAACCTTTCTTCAACATAAAATCGATTGTAAAATTAATCAACGCCCTATCAAGTAACGCCAAATCACCCTTCAAATAATAAAATCCATTTCCTGCAACATCCGTACTCGCATCAAAATCAACAACCCCTAAACCTTCAGCGATTTCAACATGATTTTTCACAGGAAAACTAAATTTAGAAATCTTCCCAATTTTCTTCTTAACTTTATTTTCAGCATCATTTTTTCCAACCGGAACATCCTTATACATCAAATTAGGAATCTTTCTCAAAGAACTCTGCAACTCCTCAAATAATTCTCCCTCTTTACCCTCGAGCTCCTTTAACCTTTCAGGAATCTCCTTTGCCTTCTTAATCATCTCTTTCGCTAACTTTTCATTTTTATCCTTCTTCGCTTGATTAATTCCTTCAGAAACTTTATTCCTCTCTTTTCTTAAATTATCCAGTTCATATTTTACCTTTCTCCAATTCTCATCCAATTTCAAAACAACATCCACCAATTTTTCATCTTTTCCTTTTTTCTTATTATTCTCTTTGTAATTCTTTGGATTTTCTCTTAAATCTTTTATATCTATCATGATTAGAATAAAGAATAATTGTATTTAAATCTTTTTTATCCGAAACAATTAAAAACAATATCTTCTAACCTATCTAATGGCTGCAGAAGGGGTGATTAGTAATACAGGTAATTTTATATCTGACTTATATAAGGAATTTATTTTACAACTTGGTTATTTTGGTAAATTTGTAAATGTATTTTTATTAGTCTTCTTAGTTGTTCTATATTCTGTATTTATTTGGAAATTATACAGATTTATTGCAAAAAAAGATTTTTTAGGTTTAAATTTAAATCAATATAATAAATCAAACAACGCATTTTTAACAAAGCTTTTTACTACTTTATTTTTTCTATTAGAATACATTCTAATTTCACCATTTTTAATCTTCTTTTGGTTTTCTGCATTCACAATTTTCTTAATCTTTTTAACTGAAGGACATACTATTGCGTCATTATTATTAATCTCAACGGTCGTCATTTCAGCAATAAGAATGACCTCTTATTACAGCTACGACTTATCTAAAGATTTGGCTAAATTATTACCATTTACCTTACTTGCAATTTCCATGATTAATCCAAACTTCTTTGATACACAAAGAATATTTACTCAACTAAACGAGATTCCCTTATTTTTAGATAATATATTATTTTATCTTATTTTTATTATTGGACTAGAAATATTATTAAGATTTTTTGATTTTATAATCTCTTTATTCACTTCAGAAGAAGAAGATTAATTTTTCTCAACTCTTGGATGTTCCATTCCCTTCCCAATTACTTCTTTTAAATGTTTAATGTGTTTTTCTTTTTCATCTTTATAATCATCTAAATCAATCTTAGCATGCTCAATCATTTTAGAAACATATTGGCCTCCAAGGAAATGGGGCGTTAACACATATGAAGCTCCTCTTTTATACAAATCTAATGCATCTCTAACTGAATGTGCCCGAGCAATAATAATCGCTTCTTTATTAAATGCCCTTACAGTTTGTATAAGAAGTTCATTTGTTTCAAAATCAGGAATAGTAGACACAACTAACTTCACATGTTCTAAAGGTAAATCGTCCAAGAAATCAGAATCATAGGCATCTCCATACATCGAAGGTATTCTCAACTTTTTCAAATTGTTTATTGTATCTGGATTATAGTCTACAACAAGATAGCTTTTTCTTATTTTCTTTAAACTTAATAGGATTCCATAACCAATTCTATTATATCCAAATAATATAGAATCATATCTTTTTAATTTATCTTTCTTATTAACAACTCCTTTCTTCTCAAAAATGTAAAGCCAGTTAGATATCTTATTATAAAATTTATTTGAATAAATTATCACGTATGTAGACAAAGTTATAGTCAATATTCCAGTCAAAGTCAATGTTGACACAACTTCTGAACTTATATGTCCGAATGTATATCCAAGAGTCAAGGCAATTAATGAAAATTCAGATATCTGTGCGAGAGTCGTTCCAACCAAAAAATTATTTCTTTTTGTATATCCAAAAATCTTCATAACAAGCATTATAATTAAGGGCTTAAAAATTAATACAATCAAAGATAATAAAATAGCATTTAATAAAATAAATTTCAAATTATTGATTTGTATATGCAATCCAAGAATTATAAAAAATAAAACTAAGAAAAAGTCCCTTAATGGTCTAATTTTTGAACTAATTTCAGTACTGAATGGACTTACTGATAAAACAACTCCTGCTAACAATGCACCTATCTCTATAGAAAAATTAAAGAATTCAAATAATGCAGCAATAACAAAACACCATGCAATAGAAAATAAAAATAAGAGTTCTTGTGATTTGGCTATACTCTTAGTGATTGGCGGTAAAATAAAAAACCCTACAAAAAGTGTTAGAATTAGTAATCCGCTTCCAATTAAAAGACTCCTTAAAATAAATGCAGAAAGACTTAATTCCAAAGAAGAACCCCCATATCCAGATGTTGAGGAAATTATTATCAAAACTGCAATAGCAACCAAATCTTGAATTATCAAAACACCAATAGCAATTTTACCATGAAAAGTTTCAAGTTCCCTTTCATCAGAAAGCAATTTCATAATTACAATTGTAGATGAAAACATTAAAGCAACGCCTGCATAAACTGACGAAATAACATCCCAATGAATTAAATAATATGATGTGGAAAAGCCTAAAATAAATGTAAAGAACATTTGAACAATCCCTATAACTAAAGAAGGAAATCCAATATCTCTAATTACCTTTGGATTTAAATGCAAACCCACAATAAAAAGCAAAAATGCAATTCCAAATCTAGATAGTATGTCTATTAGTTCTTTTGATGCTCCAAATTGCAAAACGAAAGGACTAATCAAAACCCCTGCTACAATATAACCAATAACAATCGGTTGTTTGAATAATCTAACGATATACGAAACTATGAAAGCTATAGTAAGAATTACAGCGAACTGAATAAAAACCGAATTTGTCATTTAACCCCTTATTCCATTTATTAATTAAAAAGAGTATAAAAACTTGACGATTAAATAAACAAAATAGGGGATTAACAAAGAAAACCTTTAAAAACCATTTTGGAATATGAATATTGATTAAAATGCCAACAGTAAGAATAAAATTGAATAGTATAAACATAGAGATGCTTAATGATATTTGTAATTCTATAATCGACTTATCTAGAAAATCAGGGATTCTTCCTAGAGGTCCAGTTCCACTTCCAACTAAAAAACTTAAAATCACAACAAGAAAATCGCCCTGTGGAGACGGAACAGCTACATTCGATAGATTTGAAATGAGAATCCATAAACGATTAATTGACTTGCCAGCAAACGAAAAAGTTCTTCATCACATAATGAGATTAAAGATTCCTAAATCAGTAAGTATTAAGATAGAGATGAAGGACTAATTATATATATTTGAAAATATAAACTTTTTAGAAAGTGTCGTTGATAATTTTAGATACCTCTATAATTGGACAAAAGATTCAGAAGAATTTACTAATTATTATGGTCCTATAATTCTAATAAATGCTAATCAACCTGTTAATAACGTCTTCAAAGATGTAAGAAAAAATTTTGATTTATTATATTCAAAGTAGAGGATCAAATTTTAATTTTAGAACCATTTAAGTCCTTTGTATGAACATCCAATCTTCCAGCGTTCAAACAATCAAAACAAACATGCACCCCACCTTTTTCTTCTTTAACGATTCCCGTATCATTACACTTTTTACATACAGGTTCCTTTATTGATTTTAATGGGGGAAGGTTAAATTCATCATATAACATAATTTATCCAATGTTTTCATATATTTAAGTATTAATGTTTTTCAAGATAATTGTCAAATCTATAAATTTCAATAATTATTTGCTTTAATTCTAAAAATATATCTATTTACAAATAAATTTACCTCTAAAAGTTTAAATTCACCCCAATTAGAGATTGGATTTGCATTAATTATTTATTAATTCTGCGAATGGAATGAGCAGCTAATTTTTTTAAATGTTTAAACACCATATTGTTAATTCTTAAAATATGCTCAATTTTATACAAAAAATTATAAATGCTTTAAACACTTTTTTTAAATGGAACCAGTAACTAATCTTAGAAGTGATTTCGGTCAGTTCATTATGCCTGTAAAAACAGTACAATCTCTTCCAAGAGATAAACAATTAAAAATCCTAGACGTCGGAGCAAGCAATCATTTAATGAAAAAATTTCTCCCTAAAAATATAGAGTATTATAGTCTTGATGTTGAAGGAGAACAAGATTACGTTCATAATTTAGATGAATTTCCAATTCCAATAAAGGACAACACTTATGATATAATTCTTTGTCTTGAAACATTAGAACACACATTATATCCACATAAAATTATGAAAGAATTAATTAGAATAGCTAAACCTGATGCATTATTTCTAGTTTCCATGCCAAACGAATACAACTTTTATTGCAGAATCAATTTCCTATTTGGAAGAAAAACCCTCGTTCAAGAACCTTTTCAAGTAATAGAAAAACATCTTCATATACAACTCCCGAGGGCAAAAGACATCATCAAATTTTATTCAACATATCTTAAAATAGAAAAAATAGACTATCAATGGTATTCTAGAACCGGGGGACACAATCCAAATTTCAAAGGAAAAATTTCTGTTTTCATCGATAAAATGATAAACATATTCTTAACTAATTTGTATCCTTCTTTATTTGCAAGGGCGGTTGTAATAAAGGGAAGAATAAGGAAGAAATGAATTTAACCCTCCTACATAACCTTTAAATAAGAAAATAAATTCCCTCCTATATGACATCTTTTTATCCTGAAGAAATGACTAACCCAATGAGAACTTATCTATCAAACATAGGAGTTAAAGAATTAAAAAATCCTAAAGAAGTTGAAAAAGTTTTTTCTGAGAATGAAGGGACAACTTTTCTTATTATCAATTCAGTATGTGGTTGTGCTGCAGCAAATGCCCGTCCTGGAATTAAATTAGCAATTCAAAATGAAAAATTACCAAAAAACATTGTTACAGTTTTTGCCGGCGTAGATAACGAAGCCACTCAAAAGGCAAGAGAATACATAAAAGATTATGAACCATCATCCCCATTTTTCGGATTATTCAAGGACGGAAAACTAATCTTTGTAAACCAAAGAAAAGATTTAGTCTACAAGTCACCAGAACAAATATCAAACGAACTTAAGAATGTATTCAACAAACATTGCTAATACCAAGACATTTAAACTGCTTTTTACAAATTAATTTATGAAAAAATCTATACCTTTTTGGAGATATATAAGAAAATATAAGAAAATTTTATTTTTAGCACTTTTCTTAGCAGCGATTAATCAAATTTTCTCTTTGTTAGATCCACAAATCACAAGATTAATTATTGATAATTACGCATTAAAAATAAATGAATTATCAAAAGATGTTTTCATAAAAGGTGTTGGTTTATTATTACTGGGATTTATATTAGTTGCCTTAGTATCTAGAATTGCAAAAAATTTTCAAGATTATTTCGTAAATGTCATCACACAAAAAGTAGGTACAGATATTTACGCAAACGCAGTAGAACATACATTCTCATTACCTTATTCGGTATTTGAAGATCAGCGTTCAGGAGTTGTCTTAGAAAAAATGCAAAAAGCTCGTCTCGACACACAAATAATTATAACAAGTATGATCAACATTGTATTCTTATCTTTAGTTGGATTTTTATTTGTCTTAATATATGCTTATATGGTTAATTGGATGATTTTTGCAGCATTTATATTATCCGTCCCATTTATGACTATTTTCATTTACACTGTTAGCAATAAAATAAAGGTTGCACAAAAAGAAATTGTTGCTGAATCTACAGATTTAGCTGGTTCTACAACTGAAACAATAAGGAATGTAGAATTGGTAAAAAGTTTAGGTTTAGAAAGTCAAGAAGTAAAAAGATTAAATTCTATGAATGAAAAAATTTTAGGATTAGAATTAAAGAAAGTTAAATATATCAGATTATTAAGTTTCACTCAAGGAACAATTGTAAATGCAGTTAGAACAATGTTATTATTCTTGATGTTATGGTTATTATACAATCAACAAGTTACCGTTGGTGAATTCTTGACTTTATTTTTCTATTCTTTCTTCTTATTTGCACCTTTAGGAGAATTGGGTACAGTTGTAAGTCAATATCAAGAAGCTAAGGCAAGTAATGAAAAGCTTGACGAGATATTAAAAATTAAACCAGAAGCAAAACCTTCAAATCCAAAAGAAATTGGTAAAATTGAAAGCATAGAATTCAAAGATGCAGAATTTTCTTATAATTCTAATGGAAATTCCTCTATTCAAGATATTAATATAAAAATAGATAAAGGTTCAACCATTGCTCTTGTCGGGATGAGTGGCTCTGGAAAAACAACCCTGATTAAAATATTATTAGGTTTATACAAACCCAAAAAAGGTAAATTATTATTTAATGGAGTAGATGCAAATGATCTCTCATATGCCGAACTTAGAAAAAAAATAGGTTTAGTTTCTCAAGATACCCAATTATTTGCAGGAACTATTAAAGATAATCTATTATTCGTAAATCCAAATGCTAGTGATTTAGAATGCATAAAATCTTTGAAGCAAGCTTCAGCATTATCAATAATAGATAAATCCCGAACAAAGTACGGATTAAACACCAAAATCGGAGAAGGTGGAATAAAACTTTCTGGAGGAGAGAAACAAAGATTAGCCATTGCAAGAGCACTACTTAGAAAACCTGAAATTATTATCTTTGACGAAGCCACCTCTAGTTTAGATTCTTTAACTGAAAAAGAAATTACAGAAACTATTAAAAAAATATCCCAATCAAATCCAAATTTAATTTCTATTTTGGTCGCACACAGACTATCTACAATAAAACACGCAGATGTAATTTATGTTCTTGAAAAATCAAAAATAATAGAAAAAGGAAATCATGAATCCTTAATTAAGAAAAATGGGTTATATTCTGCCTTATGGAGAGAACAAATCGGGAAAAATAATTTATAAATATTTATAGTATTTTATTTCCATATTAATTTTCAGAAAGATTTAAAAAATAAACAAAACAATTGAGTAAATCATAAAACCAAAAGGAGGTAAAAAATATGTCAGAAGACGATACAATTGATGACGATGACGATGATTTCTCTGATCCAGATAGTGATTCAGACGATGATGACTCATTTTAATACTAATCTTTTTATTTTTTTATCTTATTAATATAAATCCAACTAATCCTGCAATTAATACATAAATGATTGTAACCCAAATTGTTTTTCTTATAATAATTCCTTCCTGTCCTTTCGATCCAACTGTAGCTTCAGCTGCCAATACATTATGTATTGCAATCATATTTCCTACAGCGCCCCCAACAACTTGTAAAGATAATATTAAAACAACAGATATCCCTAAATTTTTAGCGGCCTCAAATTGAAATGCTCCAAACAATAAATTTGAAACAGTATTACTTCCAGCTATAAAACTTCCTAATGCTCCTATAAATGGGGCAATAAATAAATAAGAACTTCCAAATAAATCAGATATAAATTTAGCAAGAATTATGGGCATACTTTCATTTCCAGAAAGGTTAACACCGGAAATCAAGAATAATTGAACAAGCGATATCGCAAAAACCAATGCAATTGTTGGAGATTTAATTTTCTTAAACGTATTAGAAGAAGATACTTTTATTTCTTTAAAGTTAACTTTGAATAAAAAAATAGAGAATAAACATGCAATTAATAAATAAAAAGAGGGAGTATAAAATGGAAGAAAACTATATGATACATTAGTGATTAGAATTCTATAAAAACTTAAGTCGTATTGAGTTAAAAAATCTTTAAGTGGAAGAAAAATTCTCGAGATACTCAGCAAGATTATCAATAATATAAAAGGAATAATTGATAAGATATTTTCCTTAAATTTAGTTTCAGTTTTTGTTTTTTTATTAATTATAATCTTATTTTTGGGAACAAGGAAACCAAAATGTGCTGCGGGAATCAAAATCAATAATCCAACTAATCCACCAACTAAAGAAGGCAATTCACTTCCTATATATCTTGCAGTTAACAAGTATGGAATTCCAAACGCTAACCAGGTCAATATTGAAAAAGGGACTATTTCTATAAATCCTTTATAATAATTCTTTGAATAATTTTTACAAACTAAAAATGAAATAAATAGTGGAATAATAATACTAACAATAAAGTGAATCAATGCAACATTTTTTGTAACTTCATCGATTAAATTTCTTTCTAATCCCAATCCTCCTAAACCCATTAGTATTGGTGTTCCAACAGCACCAAAGCTAACAGGAACTGAATTTGAAATCAAAGATACAACTACCGCTAACACGGGTGTAAAACCCAATGATACTAATATTGGTGCAGCTAATGCGGCTGGAGTACCAAAACCAGCAACACCCTCAATTAAACTGCCAAACAAAAATGCAATTATAATAACTTGAATTCTCGCATCATCACTTATGTAAGAAAGTAATTTTTGGAACTTTTTCATCTCGCCTTTAACCTTTAATATATCGATTAAAAAAACCGCAAAAAAGATTATCAACATTATTTCAATAGCAAGGAAAGTTCCTTTTATCGTTGCCGCTACAATCCAAGATATATCTACCTTCCATAAAAGAATAAGAGATAAAGATACTATAAACCAAACAATAGGCATAGCATACAATGCCGGCCACCTCCTAATTACTACTAATAATAACAAAAGTATAAATGGCAGCGCCGATAAAACGACTAATATTAAATTATTGTAGTCCATTTTCACCTCTTTTTATTTAATAAAATAAGGTATAATAATCTATCTGATATTAGATTTAAAATATAAAAAAATTTAAAAAGAACCTTTAACAACATATAAAATGAAAAAGGGTGTATTTTTAGTATTAGCATTCATATTGTTCTTAATTCCATTAGTATTTGCAACAGAAACAAAGATAGTAATAAATACTGCCCCAAATCATGATATTATAGTCTCTTTCCTTGATATTGCAGGAACTCAGGTACTAAAAAAAGATAAATATGATTCTGGAGAAAATGGTAATATTTCTTTTAGCTACATTTCCGAATCAAATAAAATTAAAATGAGTGTTTTTGTTCAGAAATTTGGAGAAAAAGTTGAATTAATAGATTCAAATAATCCCGTAGCTTTTGATTTAGAATTGGGAGGGACCCAGGTATTTAATGTTTATCCCGTAGGATATGAGCCTATAAAAGCCGAAGTTGTTGAGCCTATCCCAGAAGTAATAGCAGAAGTTGAAAACGATACCACAATTATAGCTGAAGAAGGAAACTCGGGATTAACCGGTCAAGTTGTAAATTCACCCTCTAAAAAATTTAAATTATCTCCAATAATCTATTATGTTATAGCCGGATTCTTTTTAGTTGGAATCCTATTATTTATTGTTACAAGATCTATTAAAAAAAGAAAATCAAGAGCTAAACCTAATGATGAAATCAAAGTTAGAAAACTTTCTGAAATGACATCCGACAGGGAAACAGTAACAAATTCAGAAATAGAGGAAGCCGAAAGAAAAATAATGGAAGCCCAAGCCCAAATTAATAAATTGAAAAACCAAGAAAAAATAAAAATGTTAGAAAATCAAATGTATAAAAATCAGGCAGAGCTTGATAGATTGAGAAGTGGCTTGTAATTTTTTGGATATTAAACAAAAAACTTTAAATAGTCTTCTTTTACTATCTTCTCATCAACAAAAAGTATAAATATTTAAAGTTTTTGTACAAAGATAAATTTGTTAATGTATGGGAGGGGAAAGTGTTGTATGAAAGATGAAAACAAACGGCAGAGGTGCCATATTGAAAGAAATAAAGATAGCTATTACTATTCCTACAGGAAGGCCAAAAGTTAAAAAAGTTGTTAAATTATTTCTTGAAAATGCAAAAAAATATGGATATTCTTTATCTCAATTTTCAGTGTACTTGTCAATAGATACGGAATTTAAAAATTCAAAATTAAAAGATTTTAAACTTGATGAAGATTTAGAAAAATCATTAAATAAAGTAGAATATATCACAAGTGAAAAAAGAAATAAACTTTGTGAAAGATTAACAAATGATTATAATATAAATTCTGATTTAATTTTAAAATTATTCGGAGGCAATGGATATTCTCCCCAAAGAAATTCTGCTTTATTATTTTCATTAATGGATAAAAATGATGTTGCCATATGCATAGATGACGATGAATTTCCAATATTGCCTTTAAAGAAAAGTGATTCAGAATTGGAATGGAAAGAATTGGATTTTTTTTCACCCCACATTTTAGCTTTAACTTCAGGAACAGACATAACAAGAGGACCATATTTAGGATATCAGTCACCAATACCTTCTGATTTTGAAAAAGATGTTCCAGAACATATAAGAAAAAAATTGGGAGAAGCGTTAGCCTATGGAAGTGAGATAATAACTTCTCATTCTTTTTTGAATTTACTTAATAAAATAAAATATCTTTCCAAAGAGGAATTATCTAATCCTCCAAAACCTTTCACAGTTAAATTTGGGAAGAACGGAAAGACAATATTAACAGGAAATATGGGAATAAACTTAAATTCCGTTAGAAAGGGAAAGATACCTATTTTTTTCACCCCGCCAAATGCACGGGGAGAAGATGCAATATTTGGATTACAACTAAAAAATGTTAAAGTTAAGGAAGTAAATTCTTATATTTTTCATGATCCTTTTGATATGTATCAAGAAATATTTGAAGGTAAATTTCCAGATTCACTTAGTCCGGTTCCTGTAACTCAAGAAACAACAAAAAGATTTGCTAATGCTCTTATAGGATGGCTAAAATATGCTCCAATATTAATTGCCATGACTTCAAAAGACAAGAAATCTTTAGAAAAGAGGGCAGATGAAATGTTAAAAAAGATAAAAGAGCCAACTCAAGAATTGGCAAGAATACTTTCTTGTGTAGAATTATTAGAATGTCAAGATATTCTTAAGAAATATTATATTGATTTTGAGGAACATTTTGATAATTTAAATAATTCTCAAGAGATTTGGCAAAATAAAATAATTCCTAGTTTATTAGTATAAATGAAAATTTCTATTATCGCTGCTCCTTTTGTGGAAGTACCTCCACAAGTATATGGTGGACATGAGAGAGTAATACATTCTCTATCAAAGGAATTATCTTCTAATGGTAATGAAGTTACCCTTTTTGCTTCTGGAGATTCTAAAATAAATGTTCCTTTACAAAAAATTTGTGATAGGGCTTTATTTAATGACGTTTATTATGATCATTCAACTGATAGAAATTTTCGTTTGAAAGAAATTAATAAAAAAACTATATCTCTTATTGATAAATCTACAGAAATTATTAATTGTCATGATTATGACAATCCTGATTTGATTGATAGACTATCTCGTTTGGAAATTCCTGTTCTTGTATCTATTGGTCATTCAATAAATGGTGTTATCCAAGATATTTATGATAAACATAAAGATAGTTTTTTTATTCACTTTAATGGCTTATCTAAAAGTCAGTTAAAATCACTGAGAGGTGGAGAAAATATTCCGGTAATTTATAATGGAATTCCTATTTCTATCGAACAAATTAGAACTCCAAAAAATATGTTTTTATCACTTGGAGATACGAAACCAATTAAAGGTCATCGTACTGCAATAGAGTTAGCAAAAAAATCTGAATTAGAATTAATTATTGCAGGTTCTCCAGTTTATCCTGAATCTGAGGATTATTTTGAATCTTCAATTAAACCATTTATTGATTTAGATTATTCCCATCATAAAAGTGAATTTTTACTTTCATTAGATAATGGATATGTTTCACATGGTGGAAGAATTATTTATATAGGATCTGTTAATGATGCTGAAAAAGATATTTTATTTAGGAATGTTTTGTTTACTCAATTTTTGGGTTCTTTAGATATTACTGGGAATATCGAGGCTTGTCCTTTAGTTCCTTTAGAATCAACTTTACATGGAGTCCCAGTACTCGGTGTTAAAGGTAGTGTTACTGATGAGCTTATTGTTCCTGGAATTAATGGATATAATGTAGATTCATTATTTGAGGCAACCAGAAGAATAGGCGATTTATCCAATCTTGATTCAAATTCTATTAGATCATTTGGAATACGTACTTTTTCTGAAAACTCAATGGCCCAAAACTATTTGGAATTATATAAAAAAATTATTTTAGAAAATGAAAAAAGCTAATCATTTGATTCAAAAAAAGGCAGAAGTTATAAATCCTTTAACTACTATTGTTATGCCTTCATTTAATGCCGAAGAATTATTACCTAGGGCAATAGTCAGTGCTCTTACTCAAGAGACAGATTATCCTTATGAAGTAATCATCGTTGATGATGGTAGTCATAGACCAATTAAAAGTTCTTTAGAAGAATCTCTTTTAGATGATCCAAAAATTTCTTTAGTTCGTCAATCAAATAAAGGAATAAGTTCTGCAATGAATCTTGGAACCAAATTATCAAGGGGAAATTATATAGTTCTTTTAGATTCTGATGATGAAATATTGCCTCAAGCTATTCAAGATATTACTGATGAATTTGTGGGGAATTCTAATTTAGGATATGTTTATACTGATGGATTTTGGATTGGATTATTACAAGGTTGGAATTGGGAAAATTTTTGTCCGGAAAAATTAGATAAAAATTCTTATGTAAATCCTTGGGTAAAAAGGGATTTTGATTACCAACTTTTGCTTTATGAAATGTATTTAGGACATGCTAGAGCATACACTAAAGATGTTTTTGAGAGTGTAGGTGGGTTTGATGATAGATATAGTTGTAAGGCAGAGGATTGGGATTTTGCACTAAAAGTTTCTGAAAAGAAAGATATTAAAAGAATTCCAAAAAAATTACATAAATATCATTTACAATCTAGTGGAATTACAAGTACCTCAAAAAGTGAGGAAGTTTTTATGGTTCAGCAGAAAATTCTCTTGGACGTTATGTACAGAAGAGGATTAAATTTATCTGATTTGCCAGATAATGTTGTGAAAAAATATAAGTTAAAATAAAATGGAAAAATTTAGAGTTTTAACAATTCCTAATGATCCTTTAGAAGCCTATGATCGTAAAGGATATTCTCATGAAGAACGGCATTCATATTTTAATCCAAACCATGAATTTGATGTTACGTTACTTGGTGTTGAGGAAACAAATCAGGAGGAATTTACTTATGCTGGATTTAGAGTTATTCCTTCCGATAGGTCTTTGTCAAATATAAATAAAATTGTAAGGGAAGTCAAACCACATTTAATTAAGGGAGAAAATGGAAATTGGGCATCAGAATTAAGTGCCAAAATTGGTAGGACCCATAACATACCTTCATTGACTACTGTTCATGATAGGTTTCCTTCTGAAGAGGTTGGGCTTGTTGATAAAATTATTTGCGTTTCTGATGAAGTCAAACGTAGATGTATTGAAAAGGGTGCACGTGATGGGAATTGTGTTATTATTGATAATGGAACTGATTTACAAGTATTTAATGATTATAGGGGAAGTAAAAGGGTTGATGAATTATTAAATATGTACTCTGGAAATCCAAGAATTCTTTCTGTTGGGCGATTAACATGGGAAAAAAACTTAGAAAATCTTTTTATGGCATCAAAAAAAGCAAAGGAATTTTTCCCTGATTTAACTCACATTCATATTGGTAGGTATGGTGAATTAAGAGAACAATTAGATAAAATTGTCAAGGATTGGGATATACATCATTTACATTTTCTTCCAAATCAAAAACAAGTAGATTTACCTTTTTTTTATTCTTGGGCAGATGCATTTACAATGGCCTCTTTATCAGAAGGATTTGGGATAGTGTACATTGAAGCACTTTCTTGTGAAACTCCTGTTCTTACTTCAAATAGATTGCCTATGAGTTTAATTGTTCAAGATAGTTATAATGGAGTTCTTGTTGATCCTGAAAGTTCTCAAAGTATATGTGATGGTTTTTATAAATTATTTTCAAATAAAGTATTTTATTTATCATTAAAGTCAGTTGCAAGAGAAAGTGTTAAGAAATATGATATAAATTTATCTAAAAAGAAAGAAGCAGAATTATATAAATCCTTAATTAAACAGCATGAAAAAAAATAAACCAATTCTCTATATTGGAGCCCATTCGGATGACGTTGCAATAGGTTGTTCTATTTCAATTCATAGAGACTCAAAAAATGCTTTCGTGTTTTCTGTGACTAATGGTGCTCCCCATGAAACCTATCCGGCAATTCAAAGTGGAATTAAATTTCAATCCCCTTGGGAGTATATGGGAAGAAGAGTTGTTGAAGATAAAAAAGCTATGAAACTCTTGGGTGTTGATATAGATAATAATTATTTTAATGGAGAATTCAATGATCAAGAAATTCATGTTTATATTCCTGAATTGACAGAATTAATTGAACAAATAGTTACAGAAAAAGGCATTGAAAGAATAATAACGCACGAATTTCCCCAATCTCATCCTGACCATGAAGTAGTTTCATTATGTTCTCATTTTGTTGGACAGAAAAGTGGAATAGAAGTTTGGGAATATCCAATGTATGGTTTTGATAAAAAAGGAAAACTCAGACTCAGAAAATTTTTATCTTCTCATGAGAAAGTATCCACAATAAGATATTCTCAAGAAGAATCAGATTTAAGAAAAAAAGTCTTAGAGTGTTACGAAACACAGTCTTTTATTAGGGAAGGATTTAAAGGAGAAAAAGAAAGTTTTGGAAGATCTGAAAGGAATCTAATTGATTTACCAGATTCCACATATTTTTATGGTGATGAAAAAGGAAAACCAAAACCCCAATACATAAGGCAATTATTCTCAAGGTTCTTTAAGTACCACAAAATTTGAAATTCTTTATAACAACAAACTTTATATAACATTATTTCTAAACTATAAAATGGAAAAAGATATAGGAAAAATAAAGAAAAATGACCAATCAGACATTGTCATAAGAATAGATGATTTCGGAGGAAAGACCGGATTAACAATCAGGGAATTTGTAACATCTGACAGATACACGGGTTTCACAAAAGCGGGAGTAAGAATACCCTCTCAAGAATTTTTAGGATTTAGAGAAATGATTAACTCAATTAATTTAGAGGACATGAAAGACGAAAACGCAACCTCGAAACCATCAACTCCAAAATCCCCTTCTTCAAAACCGGCACCATCTTCAAAAAAACCCGTTGAAGAATCAGCCGGCGATGTTAATGATTATTAATTTATTCAATCCTTGAGATATTATTCGACTATGTCGAGGGCTAATTTATCACAGAAAAATTCTAACAATCATAATAATCTTCATCATCTCTTAAATCATCTAAATCATTTTTCAAATCATCAAGTTCGCCCTCTAAATCTTTTAGATTATCTTCAAGATCTTCCTTTCTAACGGGATCAGTTTCATTTGCAATATCATCCTTTAAATCTTTAATATCATCCTTCAAATCACTTATATCACTTTTAGTATCGTCAATATCATTTTCAATATTTCTACACCTTTTATCAGAACTTCTTGACAATACAACAGGTTCATTAAACTGCAAGGCATTATAGTCATTACTTTGAACTTGATTTCTCAAGTTTGTATTTTCAGACTGAAGGGTCAAAAGATGTTGATTTAGTTCATTTTGATTATCTTGTAATTTGGAAATTGTATCTTGAAGATTATTAGTTGTTGACTCTGAATCATCATCATTTAAATTTCCATTAAAACCTCCAGTTCCAACTAAAAATCCTCCTAAGGCAAAAAGAATAACTGCAAAGACGATTAATATAACAATTAAGGCACCCTGTGTGTTAGCCATTTCAAAGTAGCATTGTTTTAATTTATAAAGATTTAGATTGTGTGTTACTACTTTTAATCAAGGTAGTTTTTATGTAACTAATTACCCCATAACATTTATAATATGTTTTTCTTATATTAATCCATGAAAAAGAACAATATGATAACTATAGGAATAGTAGTATTTATTATTGCCGTATCATTCTTCATCTTAACAAGAGATAAACCGGTAGTTTCTGAAGAATTAGCAAAATGCATTGGTGATAATTCATTACTTTATGTTCAGAAAGGTTGCATTCACTGTGAAACTCAAAAAAAGATGTTTGGTGATAGTTACCAATTTCTAAACGTTGTTGACTGTTTCTATGAAAATGATGTTTGTACTGATGAAAATATAAGGGCAACCCCTACGTGGGTTATTACATCATCTGGTTCACATGTTGAAGGCATCCAAAGCATAGACAAGTTAAAATCTTTAACTGGATGTTAATATGGTAGGAAATTCTTTATTTTTTAGTATAACTGCCCTCGCACTTGCAGATTCAGTTAATCCATGTGCTTTAGCGGTTTTACTTATCGTGCTTATAACAATATTAACAAAAAATCCTGATAAGAGATATAAAGTTTTAACCGCCGGTTTTTCTTTCATCTCCGCAGTATTCATTGGTTATTTAATTTACGCCGTGATTATTATTCAATTATTTACAACAATGTCTGCTTACATGAGAGATTTTGGAGTTTATCTTTACAATGGATTAGCAATTTTAGCAATGATTATTGGTGCACTTAACATTAGAGATTATTTTAATTATAAACCGGGCAATATTGGAAGCGAAATGCCTTTAATATTTCGCCCAAAAGTAAAACAATTAATTAATGGAATAACCTCTGT
>Ga0209541_10007410_pt1 | contig 18478 bp, 21 predicted proteins | sample RifCSPlowO2_01_FD_184027 | JGI IMG/M metagenome (GOLD analysis project Ga0209541, IMG submission 184027) | Groundwater microbial communities from Rifle, Colorado - Rifle CSP2_plank lowO2_0.1 (SPAdes) (version 2) | ecosystem: Environmental > Aquatic > Deep subsurface > Groundwater | place... | reverse complement strand
TATGTCCGCCACCATTTAGCGTTGCGTCTACTATTGTGTCTCCTGGTTGTACATGTAAAAGTGCTTGTACTTCGCTTGCCAATACCGGAATGTGCCGTGCATTTCTCGCAGGATTCATTTAATACATTCCTAATTCTCCTAACTTTTCCGCGATCATCTCTGCTTGCCGCTCGGCTCCCTCCGCATACGACTTCCAAAGTTCCGGATGCCAAATTTCCACTCGATTATACAGTCCTACGACCATTGCTTCTCCTTCAAGTTTTCCGTATTGTTTGAGATAGTCGGGAAGCAAAATACGTCCTAATGCATCAATATCTATATCCATTGCCCCAGCGATCATGGCTCGAACGAAACTGCGCGTTTCTGCTTTGCCCCATGGCAGTTGCGCAAGTTTTTCTGCCAAGCGGTTCCATTCTTCGATTCCGTAGAGAAACAGGCATTGATCTAATCCGCGCGTTACTATCACTGTTTTTCCCAATTCCTTGCGAAACTTCGAAGGAATGGAGAGCCGGTTTTTTTGGTCAATGGTATGTAAGTATTCGCCGATGAGCATAAAGATAAGGTTATCCACATATCCACAGCTTTATCCACTTTTTCCCACCTCATTAATATTCTATCCCACTATACTTTATAGTGCAAATAATTCAACTAAAACAAAATAGCCCACCGATGGGCTATTTTGTGCTTAATAATCAATGGTTTTTATATTTTCTCGCCTTTTTAATTCACAGGTTATTCACATTTCCCTTTTTAATGATCGTCTAGTATCTTTTCTCCGTACGTCCCGTAATACCTTTCCACTTTATTCACTACAACACGCGGACTAATACTGGGCTATATCTTAAGTGATTCCTCAAGCTAATAATGGCTTTTTGGATAATCTCGCTCGATATCTTTTTTCTTTTGCCATCGTATGGATTAGCTATTTCTATAGTATCGTCTTTATATCTTTCTGCTAGTACAAAATGTGGTGCATGAACTATTTTCTGAAGATAATAATTGTCCAAATATACAATAACAAAGCCACTTTTTAACAACTTTTTTATTAGTCGCATATCTATTTTCGAGTTCACTAACTCTATTCCTTGACTTTTTTCTCTTCTTAACTCTCTAAAATAATACTGGCTCTCAATATACACTTCGAAACCTTTCTTGTACTTTTTCGCAACATAATTCAGCTGACCGATCAGATAATTAAATCCCCAACCGTGTTTCCAGATTTCTATTTCTTTACTCCTACTCCATGATTCATCTATTAACATCAGTAAATCAGATGCCAAACAGGTTTCATATGTTGATTGTTTTATTATTTTCATATCGTCCTCGTGCCCCACGATATCTTTTATATTTCATCCACTACTCGATTTGCCTTACGGATGTTATCCACAGACATATCTTGACGCTTTATACGGACTTGCTATACTGATACTGTCAAACCTCTCCCCGTTTCGGCGGGGGGATTCTTTTTATTTATAGTAAGAAATCTGGTCTTTAAGCTTTTTGAGATTGACATATTTTGCTCGATCCAGTAACTCTTTGGCAACATGACCTTTTGTGGATATAACCAATACTCTCTTATATTGGGCTTTCACTGCGTCAAGCAATGGCGCGAAGTCGCTATCTCCTGACATCAGAATCAAGGTGTTAAAATTATTGATACTCCCAAGTACATCAATGGTGAGTTCAACATCGAGATTCCCCTTCCATTCATAGGTACTCTTGGAAACCTTGATCCTTTTCACTTCTTTAGTTTTTACAATATAACCGACTCTCTCAAGCTTTTGTATGAAAGAATTTTGCTTATAATTGTCACCGACTCTCCCGGTATAAAAATAAATAGCCCGAAGATCGCATTCTTCCTCGAAATACTTTTTTAATTTTTCATAATCCACGCGCCAACGCAAAGTTTGCTGCGAATAAAGAATATTAGCAGCGTCAATAAAAACATACACCTTTCCTTTAACAAATTGACCAATCATGATTTTTTACTGTCGGGGGCGGAGGGTGGGAAACAAAATGACTTCTTTAATATTATTGGTGTTGGTAAGAAGCATCGTTAAGCGGTCAATACCGATGGCAGCGCCTGCGGCTGGCGGCATGCCATATTCTAGCGCTTCAATAAAGCTCTCATCGGTTGGATGTGATTCGCTATCTCCTCCGGCGCGCAACCGTTCTTGTTCTTCAAAACGCGTACGCTGATCGAGCGGATCATTAAGCTCTGAAAATCCATTTACAATCTCAAGCCCACCGACGATAAGCTGAAAGCGCAGAACTTTTGTTGGATCATCGGGGTGTTTTTTAGCAAGCGGGGAAATATCGAGCGGGTGGTCAATAATAAATGCCGGTTGTTGAATTTTTGGGCGACAGACTTTCCGATAAATTTCATCTGCAATTTTTCCTTTGGATGCGGATGGATCCGGATCAATGCCAAATTGGCGCGCTTTGAGTACCAATGAGTCGCGTGTTTCTTTGGTATAGTTGACAATGAGGGCATAGCGCTTAAGGGCTTCATCAAACGGCAGGCGGGGAAATTGTTTAGGGAATGTAATGGCTGTTTTTTGAAAAATGATTTTGCGCACTTTCAGCGACTTCATCAGTCGACGGAAGAAGTGCTCCACACATTTCATCATGTCTTCCCTATTCCAATACGCGGCGTACCATTCAATCGTTGTAAATTCAGGATTGTGACTGTGGTCAATTCCTTCATTACGAAAACTTTTGCCAAGTTCGTAGATTTTTGCAAATCCGCCTACCAGTAATTCTTTTAAATATAGCTCCGGAGCGATGCGTAAATACAAATTACTATCTAAGGCGTTGTGATGAGTTGCAAATGGGCGTGCGAGCGCCCCGCCGGCAATAGGATGCAGCATCGGTGTTTCTACTTCTAGGAATCCTTCTTCATCAAAAAACGAACGAATGGCTTTCATAATGCGTGAGCGCATCACGAAGCGTTCGTGCACCTCCTTATTCATCAACACATCCAAGTATCGTCGCCGAAATCGTTCCTCAACATCTACAAGGCCGTGCCATTTCTCCGGCAATGGGCGGAGGGACTTCGCGAGCATTTCCCAGCGCGACACATTGATCGTCGGCTCTTTCCGCTTGGTATAAAACGGTTTTCCAAAGACAGCGATAAAATCACCAATATCGATGGTTTCGCGCAATGCCTTGTATGCATTAACTCCGAGCCGATCTTGCGCGCAAAATAATTGAAATTCTCCGGACCCGTCAAAGATATTAATAAACATCGAGCGGCCGTGCTCGCGCCGTGCCATAATTCTCCCGGCAACCCCCACTGATCGCCCGGAGCGCATGCGTTGATAAAATTCTTGCTGGAGTTTCTTGATGTCGAGAAGGGAAAACGAAGAGCGCGCGGGATACGCCTCTTTATTGTATGAAAAAAGAGCCTTGAGCTTTTTGATACGCAGTTGTCGAATCTCTTCGCCAGGCAGCGTCATACAATTTCCATAATCTTATAGCGGACCGATCCTTTCGGCGTATGTACTTCAATCGTATCGCCCTTCGTATGTTGTAACAGCGCCTGTCCTAAGGGTGACTCATGTGATATTTTTTGTTCCGCGGGAGATGCCTCGTTTGCTCCTACGATAAAAAATGAAGTGTGCGCGCCGCTATCGATTGCTTCGATCGTAACTTGGGAACCGATTTGTACCGCATCGGACGCTGTGCTTTTTTCAACTACAATAGCGCTCCGCAATGTTGCCTCAAGTTCTGCAATACGCGACTCATTGAGCATCTGCGACTCTTTTGCTTCCTGATATTCAGAGTTTTCCGAAAGATCCCCCAAACTTTTAGCATATTCGAGGCGTTGAGCGATTTCTTGACGCACCGCGGTCTTACAATACTCGATCTCCTCTTTGAGTTTTGCGAGACCTGCTTTGCTGAAATATTGTAATCCTTGGTCTGATGACATAGAAGAACTATACCACACGCATTATAGTGAATCAAGAAAACGCGTTTCATGCATCCACTGCAGCACTTCGGAAGCCACTGCCGTAGCTCCAATAAGATTTTGTGAAGACCCACTTTCCATCAATACCACAAAAGCAATTTTGGGCTGATCGAAGGGCGCGAATCCTATGGACCATGAATGAACCCGGCCAGTTTTTCCAATTTCAGCAGTTCCTGTTTTTGCCGCAATGGGGATCGGAATACCCGAAAGCCCCTGCGCAGTGCCGTACATCACCGCATCGCGCATTCCTTCTTGTATGACACGAAAAAAATCTTTCGGCAAAATGTTATTTTTACGCGGCGGTTTTAATAAGGTCTGAATGGTATTTTTGCGATCATCTACCACGCGCTGGGCTACTGACGGCTGAAGCACCGTGCCGCCTGTAGCAAGAGCGGCCGCATATACCGCCATTTGTATAGGAGTTACCAGTATATCACCTTGCCCGATGGACACGTTATATGTATCTCCTACTGTCCATGCGCGCGATCGTGACGGAGATTCTTGGTCAGGCAAGAGGCCCTGCTTTTCCACGGGCAAATCAATTCCGGTCATTTCTCCAAACCCAAAAAGTGCTAGGTATTGATTGATTTTTGAAATACCCAATCCTCGCTGCGACTCATAACCACCGCCGATCGTATAAAAATACACGTCACTGGACACCGCAAGCGCGCGGCGCATATCAACGAGACCGTGGTTTTTCCAGTCCAAAAAAACTGACGGCTTGTCGGGAAAATAAGGATTTTCGAGTACCAACCGGCCGTTGGTCAAGATGGTTTCCTCCGGATCAATAATATTTTCTGCAAGCGCTCCGGCTGCAAGTGCTGGTTTTACAATAGAACCGGGAGGATAGAGTCCCGAGACTGCGCGATTGAAAAATGGTTTGCCCGGATCGTATAACAGATCATCAAGTTTTTCTTGCGTAAGCCCCTCGGTAAAAATATTAGGATCAAATTCCGGAACACTCACCAGAGCCAACACCGCGCCATTCGATACGTCCAATACAACGCCTGCGCCGCCGCTAAAACCGTGTGTATACGCAACGCGCTCTATGCTTCGCGCAAGTTGCTGTTGGAGATTCCGAGAAAGCGATGTAACAATTCCTGCGCCGCTTTGTGATGCTACGCGTATACCAAAACTAATCACCGACCCCGTGACATTCACTTCCTCAATACGTTCCCCGGCAATGCCTCGAAGGAGTGTATTATATTGCTTTTCAATGCCACTGGCACCCTGTGTTCTGTTATTATCTTTACGCAAAAATCCGAGCGCATGCAAAAATCCTTGTTCGGGATAGCGTCGCATGACGTAATATGTGCTGCTTGCCGAAGTAAAAAAGCCCCGAAATTCGTTTGTAGCAAGTACTACGCCATCGCGATCATAAATGAGTCCGCGCTCCGCTGGTTGCTCAACAAGTCGTAGATAGTTATTGAGAGAGCGTTCACGAAATACGCTGGCGTTAACAATCTGCAAAAAACCGGCACGAAGCAGAAAAACTACGCCGCTCATAACAAATAGTGTACCGAGTAAAAAAAATACTCGTCTGCTCATTGGCCTCTCCAGCACCCCCTCCAAACTTTCTCGATGATATCCCGGAGTATTGTGGCCATCGAGAAAAATCTCGTCAATATCTATGTTGTAGTGATGTTTGTCGCCAAATACCATACAAAAATAAGTTTGATAGTATCACAAATACTCCGCCATGAGCAAAAAATAATGCGGAAGGAACTACACCGTGAGTAAGCATGAGACTTATCATGATAAAGGTTATTATTCCGCCTAGCACGCTCATAAATATATTTTCAATAACCAAGCGAAATGGAGACCATGCAAGCGCTGTTGCCATTACCACGGCAGGAATAGTGTAAAATCCTCTCTGCGGGATAGCCGTAATACTTTCAAATATCACCCCGAGCGCTGTTCCTCCTAAAAACATAATGAAGTATGCCATATACGTTATTACGAATGAGACGCCGGATGCACGATAAGGACACGATGGAGTCGTTCGGGAGCAACAGGAACGCGGATAATAAGGTGCTGAAGCTGTCTTCCGGGAGCGCGATCAACCGTGTCAATAAAACCTGCGATATACGCGGGGTTGCTTCCGAGCCATATGATATCGCCGGCCCGAAGCTCAAGAGCAGAAGGGAGATCCACGCGTAGCTCCCCGCCACCGATGCCGCGCGCCTCAAAAGTAATTTCCTTTTCGCTTCCTGCGCGCAATACTACAACATTACCCAAGCGGCTTAAAAGCTCCGTTTTGCTCCACGTATTTTGCACACTTACCACGGTACCGATGGCAACGCCATCGAGAGATGCCACAATATCCCCTTGCCGCACACGCTGCTCCACCCCTGCGGCAAGCAGCATGGTATCGCTGAAAACAAATCCGGGATTTAATAGAACAGATGCTAATACGACATCGTCGGGAATATCGTTGTTGTCTTCCTTTTGTATCAATGGCGCTTCCCCCGCGCGCTCCACAAACAGAAGTCCTCGGGGCAGCAGTTGAAAAACGCCGACGAACAATATAATGATTAGAGTGATAATGATTCCTCGCGGATCACGATGTTTCATAAGCTTATCTTTTTGCTTGCGACCTAGCAAGTAAGGGCTTGTCATCAATTTTCATATTACCAGCGACCGAATCTCCGATGAGCATTACCATATACCAATACTTTTTCGTTAAATTTCTTTGTCATATGGATTTTTTCAAACAATAATTCCATGACTTTCGGCTTTATCATATTGAATCGTACTTCCCGATAATGTATCTCACTATCATTTCTCATCTCTAATTCACCAAGATTCTTTCCATTATAACGTAGTAAAACTTTCTGCTCCGGCATTTGCCCAACCGAAATTGCTCTAGAATTACAGACCTCTAAATTATCGCCAAAAGCATCAACAACATCTTTATTCAAAAAGACATGAAATATCGCATTCTGTTTGATAGTCAAATAATTCACCTCTCCTCCATTGAATAAAGATTTATTTAAGAATGCTTTTAGGCGTGGCCGCTCTTTTAATTTTTCTGCCAATTTTACCATCGGAGTACGCAATCGTTCTTTGGCGACAATTTTATTCCGGCGGTATTGCGCATAAGTTGAGGGAAACGCATTGATACATTCGGCGAGCAAAGCTCCAATACCGTTCATAACAACAAAAGCATGATCCGATTCAAAACGCCCAAGTCCATAAAGAAATACTTGCCATTTCTTTTCACCACCTTTAACGGAGCGAGCATCGCCGGAAGGATCAATGACGTCTTTTTTAGCTTGGGGGTCATTTTTATAATCGCTAGAGAGTCCGATTGCTAATGCAAATTCAAGTGCGTCGTCATATCCTTTTTGGCGCACTGCTCTTGCTCCTTCGGTTGTAAGCGCTCGCCTTCTTCTCATTTTGGTAATTTCCAAATTAATAATTCATGGGATTTTTTTACATAACTTCCATTGTTGTCTCGTTTTCGGTTTTCTCCGATGCGCGTATCACCCTGACTAAAAGTGTATTGCCAGGAAGGGGTTATCATATCGAAATCTTTATACCACCCTCGGATCATAGAGCAATCGTTGTATGACAAAACAAAACCGCCTTTATGTTCCATCAATAGATTACACAATAATTCGTGCTTGAAGTTGTTATGATGAATGGGGAAGTTTCTATGAGGAGAAAGACCAACAAAAGTTTTACTGTCGCCATCCAGGTAATACGGCGGGTCGCAATAGAGAAAATCATTTTTGTGTTTTGGCATTATATCTTCAAAAGACGCGCATTCAGCTTGCAATATATCGGCTCGGAAGTTTCGAACTTTTTCAAGCATTGTTTTATACCTTTCTTCTTGTAAATACACACTCGATGGCCAACCAAGAAAGTGCGGACCATAAGATGTATTGTGATTAAAATAATAGTAAGCGGCTAAATCAAGCTTGCCTAGTTTTTCTTCTTTTTTCCAATATTTCTTTAATCGTTCTTTAGCTTTCTTAAAACCTTCTCTTGTCGGCTCGAAATCAAGTAGTCGCTCATATAGCATATCCGGGGTTTTTAGTTGAACCTGCCAATAATTTATGAGGATATCAAAAATATCGTATCCGATAACAGGCAAGTTTAATTCTCGAGCTATCGCAACTTCCACTGATCCGCCGCCGAGAAATGGCGAAACAACCCGTTTTATGTTATCGGGTATGCGTTCTACCACTAAGCCAACGGCGAGACTTTTCCCACCAGCGTATCTAATTGGTGCGCCCATGTATCGCTTGTATTTCGTCTTACCACTAGGACTAGCTATCTTACGCAAAAAATCTTTTTTGCGCTGCGCTAGTGTATTGGGAAACAAACCCTTAATATCTAATTGATAAGCGATTGGCTTCCTCATTTGTACTACTTGTATGTTTTTCAACATATAATTCAGTGAGAAATGTTTTTGCGCGCTTTGTGCTTTATTATTGCGGAGGCAATTCTGATTCGTCTTCTAATAAAATGGAACGTAACGCATCAATATTTTCGATGACGATACCGGTACCGCGTACTACGGTGGTTAATGGGTCCTCTGCCAAGTATACCGGGATTTTTGTTTCTTTTTCCAATAGCTTATTGAGTCCACGAATCAGCGCGCCGCCTCCTACCAATACAATGCCGCGATGCATAATGTCGCTGACGAGCTCCGGCGGAGTATCTTCGATTGTCGCTTTTACTGCTTCCACTAATGACTTTACAGATTTCGAAAGTGCAACGCGAATATCGGCATCGGTGACCAAAATTTCCCGCGGAAGTCCGGTCACCAAATCGCGACCGCGTAGCATTCCTTCCAGCACTTCGTTTGTTTTCCATACCGAACCGACGGCTATTTTAATGTCTTCTGCCGTGCGTTCTCCCACCAGGAGTTTAAATTCGTCGCGCGCGTAGTTGATGATGTCATCGTTGAATGCGTCTCCCGCGATACGAAGACTGCGCGAAACAACAATACCACCGAGAGAAATCACCGCGATATCGGTAGTGCCGCCGCCGACATCAATAATCATGTTTCCAATAGGGTCTTGCACGGGCAAGCGAATGCCGATAGCGGCGGCCATTGGTTCTTCGATCAAATATACTTCCCTCGCTCCTGCGTTATACGCCGCATCGCGTACGGCGCGGCGCTCAACTTCGGTAATACCCGAAGGAATACCGATGACAATCCGAGGCCGTGCAAAAAGTTTTGCAGAGGAAGAGTGCACTTTGCGGATAAAATAGGTGAGCATTTCGGCCGTCACTTCAAAATCCGATATCACTCCGGCGACTAGTGGACGAACAGCGACAATATGGCCCGGCGTGCGGCCTATCATCCGCTTTGCTTCTTCGCCGATCGCAACCACTTGGGATGTTTTTTGATTCACCGCGACGACCGACGGTTCGTTAATAACAATGCCTTCATTGCGGATATACACCAGCGTATTTGCGGTGCCCAAATCAATACCGAGATCTTTAGAAAATTTTCCAAACAATTTACCGAACATACAGCGACATATTGTTGATAAAATCAGTCAAGGGGACGAGTGAGCAGACATTTGTTGTGCGGTCTTTAATCTCACATAAGCGCTCGGCGAGCGTTTTTTCGCTTACAACCACCCGTTGGGGAATGCCAAGCAAGTCAGCATCGGCAAATTTCTCGCCCGCGCTCGCGTCGCTCCTGTCATCATAGAGTACCGAAACGTCGTCTTTTTGCAAGCGAGCATAGAGTTTTTCTGCTTCGTCGCCGCCTTGCTTCCCAAGCCCGATAAGATAGAGCGAAAAAGGGGCTACGGATTTCGGAAGCATTAATCCGTTTTTATCATTGTAAAGCTCCGCAATAGCGCCCATAAGCCGTGAAATACCGATACCATAGCAACCCATAATAACCTTTTGGTCTTCTCCCGCATTGTTTTTTACCGTAAGGCCGAATGCATCGGTATAGCGAGTTTTAAGCGGAAAAATGTTTGCTATCTCAATTGATTTTTTGGTTTCTTGTGGATCCTGGTCACATTCGGGGCAACGGGGAAATAGCGAGCGGTCCTGCTCGTTGATTGCAACATGGCAATAATTACATATGGCAATTATATCTTCCCCTGCTTCAGCGACCGTTTGAAATTCGTGGGATATTTTAGAAAACGTTCCGCCGCTTGCATAGGTCAAAAATGTTTTTTCGCCAATCCCGACATGAGAAAATATAGTACGATATGCGTACTGAACTTTTTTGTAATACGATTCGAAATCGTCTTCTGAGGAATGGAACGAATAAAGATCTTTCATGATAAATTCCCTTCCCCGAAAAAGTCCCGATTTTGCGCGCAGTTCGTTGCGAAATTTGGTCTGAATTTGATACACCGCCAGAGGCAAATCGCGATACGATTGGATAAATTTTTGTACCATGGGGACCACAACCTCCTCGTGGCTCTGCCCCAGCACAAAGCGGCTTCCGGTAGAAAGTTGCGTGTGAAAAAGGTCTTCGATAGCTGCGCGTCCAGTTTTTTCATAGTGCTCAATGGGGTGAAGTGCCGGCATGAGAACTTCCTGCCCGCCGATGCGATTCATTTCCTCGCGTACAATATTTTCGATTTTGCGCAAGGTCAAAAGACCGAGCGGCAAAAACGTATATACCCCTGACATAAGTTTTTGCACGTATCCTGCCTGCATCAAAAGCCGTGCGTTGGTGCTTTCTTCGTCACTCGGCGGTTCACGAAAGGCTTTGGTGAATAATTGAGATCTCCGCATAGCCCTATCCTAGCGCGTTTTTCCTCGTTTGCAAAGTATAAAACGCTGCGCGATATACCATGAAATAGTTCCCAACAGCGCGAGTTGGATGGTTGGGGTAAGGCCGGTTTCGATGAAAGGGGTAAGCGGCATCGTTTCGTTGTACGCCCAGCGATTGGTTGCAAGCGCCCATTTTTCTAAGAGTATCGCGACGATAAGCCATGCCGGAATAGCGAACCATAATATTTTTGCATCCCATAGATTCTCTAATTCGCGCGAATTAGAGAATCCGGCTCCATGGCTTTTTACTGGTGACTTCCTGTGAAACCAGACAAATACGGCAATCGTAATAATGGCCGCATCAACCAGCGCGGCGCGTAATAAAATAAAAGCGGTAATTGCGCCGCTTTGATAATGAATATAAAATTGCGCATGCCAAAATTCCCACAAGGCATTCAGCGCAAAGGCAATGGTAAAAATAAGCACAATACGGCGCGCAGTGTTCATATTTCTACGTAACGCGAAGAATCAATTTTGACTACGCGCGTTTCTTTCTTCCCCGTTTTTGCCGTAACAAAAAATTTCATTAAAGCATGTTATTGCGGGGAGGCAATAAATTGCAAAATTCGCTCTTTAAATCGAAAATACAAAAATCCTGAAACAAGCAAGACGACGCCGAGACTTATAAATGATACAAAACGATAAAAATCATCAAGATTCGCGGTGTCTATCAAAAACACCTTACCGACAACAATCATAAATAACAGCAATGACGCAATGCGAGCAACCTTTGAAGTAGATATGATGCCGATGACCAGTAATACGATGGCATAGAGTGTCCATGCAATAGAAATTGCGGCCAAGCGCATATTTTCAATGCGTTGTATTGTATTATTTACTTTTATTCCGACTAACTGCTTACTGAAATAATCCCATATCTCAATAGTCAATAACCACAATAAAAATCCGTTGATACTGATAAAAAGCGCGAGCCCGATATTCGCGCGCTCTATTTGAGAAACGCGCGAGGCATAATACGACAAAAGCGCGGCATAAAGTCCTAGGGCGCCAACAAAAACAAGCGTTGCTCCGACCCTTCCGTTCCAAAATGGTACGTAAGAAGCTGCGGGAACAAAACTTTCCAAAAACAGCACTCGTATACCTGCCAAAACAAATATGCTGTATCCGAGTACGCGCAATACAACCCCGCGCGTTATCAAGCCACCCGCACTCCCGATAAGCCCTCCTGCAGTCCAAAGAAACGCAAGCCAATGCAGGTCAAAAAAATCAAATATCTCCGCGGACAATACAACAAGGGGAGCGAGATATGCCATGTTGACAAGAGCTGAATATGCTTTCGCAAATTCCTCTCGTTCTTGTGATGATAGCGTGGCAGCGCTATCTTTTTGCTTCAGCGCAAGCGCTATGCTCGCAAAAGTAAAAAATAAAAATGATCCAGCAAACGCCACCATACGATCATTAAACCATGGCGCGCTCGGTGAAGCAGAAAGATCAAATGCCATTAATTGAAACGCGGCAAGCGCGAATGCGCCATATCCAAACTGGCGAATAACCGAAATATGATATCGCAGTCCCAATAACAGTAATACCAGGGCTTCTGCTCCCCATCCGATCGTAATCCACTGACGTTCAAACTGAATCGGAACGGCGAGTATAAAAAATACGCACGCTACAGCAAATAATATGATACCAAAGCGCTCAAAGCGTTCTTTGGCATCCCCGAGCCGAAATATCAACGCGAGAATGCCATACAGTACTCCCAACAATATCGAAAACAGGGCATCAAAGTCGGGATAGAGCAAATTAATTTCGAAAAGATTAACTGCAAAGTAAAGCGCGGGTACCACAAGAGTAAGAATGATATCCCCTTCTCTGGAGGCATCGGAACGAAAAAACTGATTGAGCAACGTTGCGCTCAGAAAAATAATAAAAAAGAGTGAGGTATAAAGAAACGAAACACTAAACTGCGCGTGCGTATAAAATGTCTCAAACCACGAAAGATACACGAGTGTTGTTGCTAAAAATGCGCCGAGCGCAAGATACGGCCATGTTTTTTTCCAAGAAATTAATAAAATCCCAAAATCCAAAAGCGCAATATAGATAAAAAGCGCGTGAGGATTATTGATATTAGTTGGTAATAAAAATGGCGTTGCAAAGCCTCCAAATAATGAAAATGCAAAAAGCGGCAATGAATCATACCAAAGCGCCAATGTAGCGCCCAGTATGGTTATCAACGTCATACCAAAAAATGCAACGGGCTGTGTGATTAATTGGTAAAAATTAAACGCGGCATACAGCGAAAGATAAAACAAACCGAGCCCGCCGCCTGTTAGCATGTGGCCATACAGCGAGTATCGTTGTGTTGTATACCACCCTAAACCCAATAAAATAAATCCGCCAGTAAAACCCAAAAGGACCCGCATCATTTCGGTAATAAGATCGTGCGTAAACGCATAGCGAAGAAAGAATCCGAGCCCAAACGTTATCGCAATAAGGCCCACTGCGGTAAATATCTTGCTGCCGAAGTGAAACTCAAATTCATCTTCTTCTTTTGCAACACGTTGTACTTTGTCTCGAATGTGCACAGAAGAATTTTCCGCTACCGAAGACTGAGATATCGGTGCGAATGCCGGTGGCGCCTGAATAACTGGAGAGGCAAGATTGGACGGTTTAGTCAACGGCGTGTCGAGAGGATGTTGTGTTTGGACATCGAACTTTTTTTCAAGTCGGCTAACTCGCTGTTTTAAGTCCCAGTAGCTTGCCGCAAGCCAAATAAAAATAAGAAATACAACGATAGTTCCCATAATGGTTATTATACTAATAATATCCCTAAACTCCAAATCCGCGCAATTGCCATAGTTTAATTGCTTCAATCGGATAGATCAGCATAATCATATTAATCATTAAACTATCCCGAATCCAGATCATAAGAGCAATTTCGGTGAGAATAAAAACAATAATTGAAGTGCGCCGAGACATACGCGACGCAAATAAAAACCCGAGCGCGAAGATAATGATATCGCTGACAGAATTGAGAACGCTATCTCCATAGTAATTAAGAGACAGCGTTTCTTCTCGGTATCGGTTAATAACGATATCGGTATTTTCTATCACTTCAAATGAGGCTTCTCCCCCTACAGCGATAATAAGACGCGTACCAATGCTGAGGGGGAATGAACGCGCTACAACATGTAATAGCCCGTAAGCGCCGATGCCGTGGAGAAAATGAGTAAACGAATATGGGTCCGAGAGTTGCTGGGAGTTTTCGTTGCTCCAGATATCTCCCGACCAAAACTGGATATATCCACAAGCACAGAACGGAGTCCGCCCCATCATAAAAAGAACGCTGGCGGCAATACTGATAATAATGACAAGGAAAACAGCGTATTTCATTTCTCCTTTGCTATGTTTTTATGTTTAGTAATCCATGTGCAGCGCTTGCAGAGTGTGTTCGTGCCGGGATATGGGCTTTCGAGAAAACTGACTATAGTGCGCGTAGTTGCGCGAAACTGCGCGATATTGAGCGCGACTTCATCGGGATGGAACGCGAGTTCCATAAAAAGTGATGGATCGCTGCGCTCTTTGGTAAAGTAGTGTAGCAAATATGCTCTATCAGCAACAGGATATCCGCACTCTTTCAGCATTAATGCATACGCGTGCAGCTGCAGGCGATAATATTTTTGTTTATCAATCTTTGGCGGATCGCCGGATGATTTATAATCCGCGGGGACCAATTCGCCGCGCTCATTGATCAATACCTCGTCGAGCTTACCTTCAAATACATAACCGTCGCGCTCGTTGACATACCGAAGCGCGGTTCGATTGTTGCGCCACTCATTGAGCAACGCAAAGTTATCAAAAAGCCGCAGGTGTGGGAACATGCTCAATTCGGGCGGCATTTCTCTTTTGATGCGAAAACCGTCATAGCGGTTTTTAAGTTTTTCATCCATCGCGTCGTTGAGGCGAAGCGGCAGGGTAAAAGGGTGCTTGCCGATATTGTGTTCAATCCAAAAACATGCCGTACAATCTTCAAAGCCATAGAGTGCGCTCGGACTTAGTTTCCATAATCCCTCTTTGGTTTTCATAGTGATGCAATAAGATATTCGAGCTCTTCGGCGCTTTTCTCGTCGGGAAATTCCGCATCACTTGATTGACCCAGTTTAACAAATGTTCCGAGACCGAATGTTTTATCAATCAGATTTCGAAGATTTAAAATCTTGCCCGAAAACATCCCCCGCGCAAAAAGCGCAAATATTTCTTTTCGATCTTTATAGGTACTCTTATTGCGTTCGTAAAGCTTGTCGATAAGAACATTGAGCGCCTTGCGCGATCGCGGATACCCAAACATATATCCGGAAAGCTTGCCTGCTCTTTCTTCGGCGTATATTACTTCGTCGTTCTCTGGGTTTGGATTTTCACGAATTATTTTTTCCGTTTGTGATGTCTCCTGCGGGTATAATTTTTTAATATTGTGTTGTTGAAAAAGGCGTATTGCTAACTCTTCTGTTACCGCCTCATTTAATAAAGTGAATAAAAATTTTCTGGATCGCGCCCGTATCCTAAGTCCAAGACGCGAATGGCGATAGAGAAGTTTCTTTTTTTTCTCATCAGTATGATGGGCAGCTGCTATCAACGAACCATAAGATTTAAAGTGGAGTATTTCATGAATAAGTTGATGAATAAATGCAATGCGCGACTTCGTGCCTCTCATCAATACTGCTTGCTCATAAATAGCAAATATGCCATCTGCTTCATTATCACTCCAAACATCGGCAGGAATAATATGGACGTTTTTTTCAGAAACATCCAAATGTTTTGCACCAAACGAATCAGCAAGTTCACTCGTAATATGATTCACAAAGCGAATGATGTGAATTTCCTCCAACGTTTTTTCTCGTTCTTTGGTAAGGCCTTCTTGAAATTTCTGTTCATCAAAAATTTCTTAAATACTCTTCCCGATAAGAGCGCGTTCGTGCTCTCGAATATCTTTGCCTAAAATATGATCAATGGAAGTATGCTTCTCCGCCATATTATTTCATTTTAGATTTACGCCACGCTGCTATTTTCGCATGATTACCAGACAAAAGTACGCGTGGAACAGAGTATTTTTTGCTTTTTTTACTCTGTTGCCGCGGTGGCCACATAAATATTTCCGGTCTGGTATAGTGAGGATATTCTAGACTAGTTTTTAGTTTATAGTTTTTAGTTGATAGTTGGGGCTCGCGCTTTAAAAGAATGTTCAGGTGAGATTCTTCGTGAAGTGATTCGGTTCGGATAACACCGGGAATTAAGCGCGCAACAGCAGAAATCACAACCATAGCAGCCACATCACCATCCGTCAACACATACGGCCCAATTGAAACTTCCTCAAAACTTTTTCCATATTCTTTTTTGAGAATTGTCGCTGCGCGCTCATCAATTCCCTCATATCGTCCGGTCACAAAAACAATGTGATTATATTTTTGTGACCAATGGTCCGCCATTTTTTGATTAAACATTGTTCCTTTCGCAGAAAACACTATGATTTTTGATCTTTGATTTTTGATCTTTGATTTTTTCATCACCGCTTCCACCGCGCGAAGAATCGGCTCTGCCATCATTACCATCCCGGCTCCCCCCCCATACGGCGTATCGTCGGTTTTGCGGTGTTTATCGCGGGTATAGGCGCGCAGATCGTGCGTATGGATTTCAATGAGTTTCTTTTTTTGCGCACGCTTCAAAATAGATTCCTTGAAATAGGAGCTAAAAATATGTTGGAAAATAGTTATAATGTCGAACCGCATTGACATAAATATAACATAAATATATTTGTTATCCAAAAATACTCCGCCGAAGCGGAGTATTTTTGGATTGTTAGATTTTAAGGTCGTCAACCATACCGCCGACGCTTGCGCGGCCGCCTTCCGGTTCCTCAATCTTGAGATTTACCCGCGCGTGGTTTTTCATTCCCACAACGCGCAGGAGAGTTCGCAATGCTTTCGCGGTGTTTCCGCTGCGGCCGATGAGTTTGCCGACATCATCCTTGTGGACTTTTATGGAAAGCAACACTCCCATCTCGTCAACCTTACGGCCAACTTCTACCGCATCGGGGTTATCAACCAGAGCTTTTGCAACATATTCCAAAAACTCTTGATCGCCATATACTGCTGATTCTTTTGCAACCATTGGACTAAATTGCTGATACTTCCTATAAAATACTTGAATTTCGACCTTTCTGTATCTTACGGTATATTATACTCTTTTAGTGAAAAAAGTCAACCCCGTCGCTCGCGAGCGACGGGGTTGACCCCCTATATCGCTCGTTTCTTGCCCGTGACAATATGAGCGTCAACCAGCAAATTATGCATGGTCGCCGACGTCTGCGCTCCCTCTGCAAGCCAGTGGCGAATGCGATCTTCTTTCAGCTGAATAGTACTTTTGCCGCGCGGATTATATGATCCCAGCACCTCTAAAAAAGAGCCGCTCCGCGGCGCGCGCTTGGATTCCACAACCACCACGCGAAAATTGGGATCATTGGCGCGACCAACACGTTGTAATCTGATGGTTAACATAGTTACGTAATGCTAGCGCAAATTATACGAACATGCAAGCATTTTTTATTATTTCAAGTATTTTATTTTATTTGCAACATGTTCGTCAAATGTTTGTGCATAGTATGCCTTTCCATCACTGCCATGTAAATAAAACAAGTATGGCGATGATTGAGGATACAACGCTGCTCGCATTGATGAAAGCCCCGGATTGCCGATAGGGCCATGCGGCAAACCAGCATATTTGTAGGTATTATATTTCGAATCAATAGCAAGATCCGCTTCAGTAAGTTCGTTGCTTGCCTTACCAGTCAAATAGGAAAGTGTTGCGTCCACTTGCAAAGGAATCTTTGTGCCAAGCCGCTTCCATAAAATCCCCGAAATGATCGCACGGTCTTCTTCGCCCGATGACTCTTTTTCGATCAATGATGCCATAATTACGATCTCGTGCAAAGAACGATTTTGGCGTTCAATGTCGGCGCGTAACGGTTCAATTTTTTGATTAAATGTTTTTTCAAAAAGATCGATCAGGGTTTCGGCCGAAGTATTTTGAAAAATACGATAGGTATCGGGGAACAGATATCCTTCCGTACCCGAAGCTGCTTTTATGAAGTCCTCTTTTAATACAACCCCTTCGCGCTCGAGATATACAGCAATTGCAAAATTTGTCCAACCTTCTTGAATACGAATTGTACGCTCGGCAGCGCCACTCGTAATATGTTCTACAATATCCAGCACCGAGATCGATTCTCGAAAAGAATAATTGCCTGGCTTTATTTTTTTATCTTTGCCGGCGAGTTTCAAGTAGAGCAAAAAATCAAAGCGCTGGCGAATTAATCCTTCGCGCAAAAATGCTGTCGCCACTTCGTGGGCACTCTCGCCCTGACGAATAGTTACTACTTTTATTCCTTCAAATGATGGGGGGAACGCGATGCCGAGATCAATGGCATACCATATAACTGAGAACACTATAAGAAAAAAACCAAGCGCGATATGCGAGTTAGTTTTCTTCCACCAAGGGAACAAAGGCAAATCCGGAATATTCTCGTTCATCGAATTGATTATGCGCTTTTTTAGTAAAAAGGAAAATAGAGTGTTCAATGGGCGCAACGATGCTTCCGCCAATTTTTAGTTGGTCCTTCCAAGCCGATGGCAAAACTGCTACTGTCCCGTCATCCGACGGGATCTTCGCGGCTTGCAGAGCCGCTGCGACAATAATTTTATCAAAACCGCCCGCTTCGCCAGAGTGAGGCGA
>Ga0209541_10007407_pt1 | contig 18484 bp, 17 predicted proteins | sample RifCSPlowO2_01_FD_184027 | JGI IMG/M metagenome (GOLD analysis project Ga0209541, IMG submission 184027) | Groundwater microbial communities from Rifle, Colorado - Rifle CSP2_plank lowO2_0.1 (SPAdes) (version 2) | ecosystem: Environmental > Aquatic > Deep subsurface > Groundwater | place... | reverse complement strand
AGAAGGTATCTCATTTCGGCAAGATTAAGTCCCTGAAGCGAAGAAAAGTGTTGAGAAAGCCCAAAGACCTTAAAGCCGAGTATCCGGGCCATGTAGTAGCATTAGATACCGTAGAACGCTTTGTTCACGGAATGAGAAGATATGTCATCACTTTTGAAGACATATATACCAGATTTGGCTTTGCTTGGGCAACTAAGAGCCATGCCTCACTGGCGGCTAAAGAGTTCTTTAATTTGTGCCTGCTAGTATTTCCTTATCCGATCACATTTGTCCTTACTGATAACGGCTCTGAATTTAAAAAGCATTTCAATGAAGAATTGAATCAACTACACCTTATCCATTACCACACCTATCCCAGAACACCTAAAATGAATGCCCATTGCGAGAGATTTAATAGAACTATTCAAGAAGATTACATTGATTACCATGCAAATGAATTATTTAACCCGGAAGTATTTAACAGAGGTCTTATGAATTGGCTGATCTTCTACAATACCAGGAGAGTCCACCATGCCTTCAAGAACAAATATTCTCCTGTCCAATATATGCTATCATTACAAGAACAAACTAATTTCTCTGAAAAGTGCAATTGGAGGTGGCCTTATACAACTTGTTGATTAACATAAATTATCAGTTAATTTAACTATTGTGTTACCCTCGAAAAAAGACGGTCTGCGAAATGTGAGTAGCTATCTTCTATTGTTTAAATTGTTCCGCACGAAACACTCAGAATAACTTCTAAATTGGTAAGATTGTCCTTTCTGAGTCAATTTGACGAATCTAGGCAAGAGATGAAAGTAATTGAATATTGATTCCAAAATAATAGGTCGAGCGCCGAACAGCGAGCCAGAGAGCGTCCGTGAGAAGGCAAGCGAGGGTACCTGTTATTTTGGCTAATCAATATCAATTACCTTGAATCGAAGGTCGAAGATGAGGAACCTGACGAAGAAAGGGTAAGCTTACCAATTACCCTAATTCAGTTAGCATCTTCTCATTCATCCTCAACGCCAGTGCTTCGGCTACGTGGCTCTCTTCTACTGTTTCTGAGCCAGCTAGGTCAGCTATAGTCCGAGCTACTTTGAGAGTTTTATGATATGTCCGGAGAGATAGCCCTTTCTTATTTATGCTGGTTTTCAGTAGATTTTTAGCCTCTTTTTCTACCATGGCTAATTTTTCCACATTCTTATAATTCATCTCTGAATTGCTAAATATGGCCATATTCTTAAACCTAGCAAGTTGAATTTCTTTGGCTTTAATTATTTTTGCTTTAATCTCCTTCATTTCTTCAAGTTTTTTCTGAGTTTTATCCTCATCATCGCTGATTGTTTCACGCGGAACATTTATTTGAACATCGATTCTGTCTAGAAGGGGACCGGATATTTTCTTTCTATACCTAAGAACGCTAAATGGCATGCAGATGCACTCACTAACCTGACTACCGTAATTGCCACAAGGACAGGGGTTCATTGCTCCAACAAGCATAAATTTAGACGGTAATCTAACCGAGCCAGAAGCTCTGGAAACAGTAACTATTCCGTCTTCTAGGGGTTGTCTCAAGGCTTCTAAGACATTTCTTGGAAACTCAGGTAATTCATCCAAAAAAAGTACTCCTCGGTGAGCCAAACTTATCTCGCCAGGTTTTGGCCAAGTCCCGCCCCCAACAACCGCAACAGCTGAGGTTGTGTGGTGAGGATTTCTAAATGGACGTTGAAAAGACAGGGGAGTAGCAGCATCGATAAGGCCGATAGAACTATAGATTTTTGCTACTTCTATAGCTTCATCAAACGATAATGGCGGTAAAATATCTGTCAGGGCTTTAGCGAGAAGAGTTTTCCCTGCTCCGGGAGGACCAGACATAAAAACATTATGAGCTCCGGCCGCGGCAACTATCAGCGCTCTTTTGGCAAACTCTTGGCCTTTTATAGAAATAAACGCTTCCAGATGATTGACTGGATTTTGATCGTAATCTGCTACGGTAGGCGTTATAATACCTGTTCTATCAAGGTGGCTGACCACTTGAGACAAGGTGTCGGCTCCAATAATATCAATATTGCTGATTATTGCTGCCTCTTTTGCATTTAAATTAGGAACGATAACCTCTTTAAATCCTGACTTTTTAGCCAGAATTGCTATTGCTAGGATGCCGGCAGTGTTTTTTAGTCTGCCATCCAAAGAGAGCTCTCCAGCAAACAGTCGTTGCTTGGAATCAAACTTTATCTGTTTGGTTTCAAATAGGTAACCAAGAGCGATAGGAAGATCATAGGCTGGCCCTTCTTTTTTTATATCAGCTGGAGCAAGATTTACCGTAACCCTTCCCGTTTTCGATTTAGGTGGCAGAAAACCACTATTTTTCATGGCCGAGCCTATTCTTTCTTTAGATTCCTGAACGGCCTTATCAGCTAAACCGACAATATTAAAAGAGTGGATGCCACGGCTAGAATCCACTTCAACATCTATTAACTTGGCATCAATGCCACTGAGAGCTGCAGAAAATATTGAGACAGACAAGAAATATAATTCCCCCTCCAGGAAATTTAGGATCTTTAACTTTTTTTAGCGCAATCGATACATAAACTTGCAATCGGCACAACTTTTAATCTGGCTGGGTTGATTTCCGCTGAGCAGGATTCACATTTACCATAAGCTCCCTTTTCAATTTTATCCAAGGTATTTTTTATATCCTTTCTCTCTTTTTCTAAAGTATTAACCATGGCTTGGTTTCTGTCTAGTTCAACAGCTTCTTGACCAGCGTCGTCTTCTGATTTACCTAAGTCATCGACCCTAACATCAAAATCTCCTTTAACGAGAGGGTTTTCAGAGGCTATATCAATCAGTTCTTTATCAATTTCCTGCAGACGTTTTTTTAAGTTATCCTTGAGTTTTTGTAATTCTTCCGTAGTCATAAAAGTCTAATTAGCATATCATGTGAAAATTAAAAATGCAAAGTAAAAATATACTATAAAAACAAAAGGCCTGGATGCCCGTACAAAAGTCCAAAAGTGGACTATACTTGAGCGACCGAGGCCTTTCAAACCTGAACATAAGCCAGAGATCATTAGCAATTAATGATACCCAGCAAAAGGATCTACTTTAATTATATCTCTTTAGGTGACATAGGCAAGAGTAAATTGTGGATAACTTGTCACCAATAAAATTTAATGTCACCAATCCATAAAATCATGCATAAATCACTGTAAAACCTATACTTTTTGGTGACATTTTTTGATAATCAAAATGTCCTCAAGGGAGCTTTTTGTCACTTACCAACACTATAGTAACATTCGTGTCACCTTAAAGCCCTTTTATTTTATCGGTCGGAGAATATATTGATTCTCTAGAGTTAGTTAAAATAAGATAGTATCGTCCTGTTAGCGAAGAGACTATTGCGTAATCAATTGTTCTATCTGGAAGAGAAAAATTCTTATATCGTATTTTAACGGTTCGGTATTCGTTATCCAGAAAAGGTATACTCGCTTCTTTTGAGGGGTCTATACCAAAGAAGTTTTTGAAGTCGTCGGCCATTGTTGCTTCCCAGTTTTTCATAACTTCCGCGACCTTGGTGGTATTTTTAATCTCTACTATAAATCCTACTCGTTTATTGGTATTATTTGGGCCATTAAAATTTTCCATCTGACTATAAAGAAAAACAATATTATTATTTTTGATCCAGTTGTTCAGTTCAGCAGGATGTTTAATATCTAGCTTATTAAAGAGCATAGTAAGGGTAAGCATCTCGCTTGGTTGAACCGGTAAGAATCTTATCCTCTTAAACTCTTTTTGAGTCAGCGTTTCTTTCTCGAGAAATGATCTAAACTCTGGGATCAAAAGGTTGGAATCTGTCGGTATAGAGAACGTTGTTATTGAGGTTGTCCTAAATATTTCTTCAAGTTCATTAGTTTCTGCTGCCGGGCTAGTGGTAACAGGGGTTGGAGTCGGAGTTGTAGTGATAATGGCTTCTTCTCGAAGAAAGAAATAGTAGATTAAGCCATAAGCAGCTACAGCCAAGATCATTGTGCTGACAATTCCGGTAGTCATTCCGCTTCCTATAATTTTGGCAATAACGCCATACTCTACCTTCTCTTCTTCTGGCTTGGGAGCCTTTTTCTTGGGTACGGGTGCACCTAAGAAAGCTGGCAGGTTATCTTTGTCAAGAATCCTAATTTCTTCGTGAAAATGGGCTGGTGTATTTGTTGGAAGTGGTGATATAGTAACTGGCGGAACAACTAGTTTTGGGCCCAAAGGTGGCGGCTGGATTTTTGGTGGCATTGGTCGCTCTAGTGGGCCTATCGGTCTATTAGGTATTGGAGGTAGGGTCAGTTTACTTGGAACTTCCGGAGGTGTGCCCGCTTTATTTACTGGTGCTGGTGGCGGCATCTGTTGAGCTTGAACAGGAGTACTTTTCTTGGCCAATAACTCTAAACCTAGGGGTGTTAGGCCCTGTTTTAATCTGGCCAGGTCATCTTTCATTGTTCTGATGGTCGGTCTTCGATCAGACGGTCTACCAGTTGTTTCGTTTGGTGACTTTGTGGCAGGTCCTGGTAGCACCTGTTTATTAAGTTGGGGTAAAGAAATATTACCTCCGGTTTGTTTTGGTAGGGGCGAAGGCGGAGGTACTACAGGTTTTGATTGAGGGGGTTGTACTCCACTTTGAACAACAGATGGTTTAACTAGTTGTTCAAGGATATCGCTAATGGTAAGTGGGTTTTGATCTCTTTCGTCCATCCCGTTAGAGATAGTGCAAGCACCTACTACTACCGCATGGTGGCAAGCACTAAAATATTAGTTTAGCTGATAACCTACTTTCAGACCCGCTAGGGTTATCTCTAACGGGATCCATACCAAACTAATTCTACCACATTACCATATAGATTAGGAATTGTTTTCTTAAGACATAAGTCTTATTTAGATCTCATAGTGAGATTGGTCCGACCCATGTCGTCTATATTTTTAAGAGTAACCTTAACCGATTGGCCAACTTTTAAAATATCGCTCGGATGCCTTACTCTTTCATCAGACATTTCTGAGACATGAACCATGCCTTCTCTACCCGGTAGGTATTCAACAAAAGCTCCGAAATCTAGTATTTTGGTGACTTTACCATCGAACTTTTCACCGGGTTGTGGTTCGTAAGTTAAATCTTTAATTATCTGAAGAGCTCTCTCCATTCCGGTAGCTGAAACACAGGTTATAAAAACCGAGCCATCATCTTCTATGTCTATTTCAGCGCCAGTTTCTTCGATTATTTTGTTTATTGTCTCGCCACCCTTGCCTATAACCGCTCCTATTTTATCAGGATCTATCTTAATGGTTTTAACTCGAGGCGCTAGGGGTGAGAGGTCTGGTCTAGGTTGAGCTATGTTTGTATTCATCTTATCAAGTATTTCGAGGCGAGCTTTTTTAGCTTGAAGAAGGGCTTTTTCTAAGACATCTTCGGTTATTCCTTCAACCTTAACATCCATTTGCATTGCCGTGATTCCATCCTTAGTTCCGGCAACTTTAAAATCCATATCGCCATGATGATCCTCCGGACCTTGAATATCGGTTAAAACCTTGAACTCTTTACCTTTTTCATCGAACATTACACCCATAGCAATGCCGGCTACGGCGGCAGAAATAGGAACGCCACCGTCCATCATGGCCAGGGATGATCCGCAGACAGATCCCATCGAAGACGAACCGTTAGAGGCCAGTGTTTCTGAAACCATCCTAATTGTATAAGGAAAATCTTCTTTAGAAGGAACTACTGGTATCAACGCTCTCTCGGCTAATGCTCCGTGGCCAATATCCCTACGCCCAGTTCCGCCCATACGGCCAGTTTCGCCGACGCTATAAGGTGGGAATGAGTAATGGTGCATGAATCTTTTTTTAGTCAGGTCTATTTCCATAGTTTCTACCCACTGTTCCATGCCTGGCGAGGCCAAGGTTAAGATGGATAGAACCTGAGTTGTGCCTCTTTGAAATAGTCCTGAACCGTGAGAGTGGGGGAGGACGGCTGTATCAACCGAAAGTTCCCGCACTTCATCCAATTTCCTAAAATCAGGACGCTTCTCGGAAGTCAGAATGTTTCGATGAACGATATCGTTTATTTCCTCGTCGAATAAATGGCTTGTTTCTGCAATCTTTTTGTTTAAATCTTGGTCGTCTTTGTATATCTCGCTGATGTGACCAAGCAATTCCTGTTTTACCTTGGCCACGCCATCCACATATTCTTGTTTTATTCTGGTATAAATTACTTTTTCTAAACGTGAGGTCAAAAAACCGCTGACAACTTTTTTAAGTCCTTGATCTGTTTCAGCCAGGGCCAGTTGGATTTTTGTTGGTTTAATGTCTTCGACAATTCGCTGTTCTAGGGCAATTAGCTTTTGAGATTCTTTAAATCCGGCAACAACAGCGTTGGCTATATCTTTCTCTGGTACAATTAAAGCGCCGGCTTCAATCATGTTGATGCGATTTAATGTTCCAGCGGCAACTATGTCGAAATCACTTTTCAGGCGTTCCTCATAGGTAGGATTCATGATCAACTTGCCGTCTATCCGACCAATGCGAACACTGGCCACTGGGCCATTAAATGGAATGTCTGATATCATGAGAGCTAAAGACGCGCCAAATAGGGCTGGCATGTCAGGATCGTTTTGACCATCGAAAGATAAGACCGTTGCCACGATCTGAATATCGTTCCGGATTCGATGATCAAATCTTGGACGCAGAGAGCGATCAATAAGCCGACCGCTCAAAATAGCCTCGTCCGATGGCCGACCTTCGCGCTTTATCCACTTAGAACCTTTAATTTTACCGGCCGCATAATATCTCTCTTCATAATCAACCGAGAGGGGCATATAATCTATACTGGCCCTAGCTCCTGAGGACATGACTGCTGTTACTAAAACCGCCGTATTTCCATACTGAACATAGACCGATCCGTTGGCTAAATTTGCCAATCGTCCGATCTCAATTTTTAACGGTTTTCCCGCAAATTCTTCTTCGTATCTTTTAATTGCCATAAAGGCGAGTAAGTAACTAGGCCTGACGAGTAACGAGATTTTCTCCTGCACTTGGAAGTTGAGCTTCCACTTGGAAGCTCAACTTCCAAGTACCCTCTTCTAAACGCGGGGGAAATCCCCATTCATCCTGTTCCTCGGCCTGCTCTACTATTTACTTGTTTGTTATTTATTAATACTTATTTGGTTTAACGTGCTTCTTGCTTCTCAGGATAACTTTATCTGCAACTTCTTCTAAGTCCATAAAATTATTAACCGCTTCAACGAGTTTGGAACTGGTGCTTCGTCTAAATCCAGCTGATTCAACAATCAATCCGCCGTATTTCAAATAGTTAACCAAAGGTTCGTAATCGCCATCTCCGGAAACGATAACTACAACGTCTAGCTGTTTGGACATGCTAATTGCATCAATTGCAAGGCCGACATCCCAATCACCCTTCTTCATACCGCCTGGAAATATCTGCAGGTCTTTGCTTTTTAACTCAAAACCGGACTTTTCAAGAGCTTCAAAAAAAGCTTTTTCTTCTTCTGTGTCAGATTTTACTACATAAGCCACGGCTCGAACCAGCTCTCGTCCGGCAGTTATTTCTTTTAAAAGTTCATTGAAATTCACCCTGGCTCCGTAGAGGTTCTTAGCCGAATGGTACATATTCTGAACATCAACAAAAACACCTACTCGGTGATTTTTTCTTTGAGGAATGGAAAGTTTATGAGCCATTAGCGTATTTTACTTACCCAAGTCGAGTTTTTTAATAATAGCAGCGTGGCGTTTTAAGTCCTCGCGCTTTAGATAATCAAGCAATCTTTTTCTTTTGGCTACCATTTTTAAGAGACCAATTTTAGAACTATTATCTTTGGCGTGTTTCTTTAGGTGCTTTGCAAGATGCTCGATTTCTTCAGTAAATAAAGCAATCTGGGCTTCCGGAGAGCCAGTATCTTTATCATGAACTCGATAATTAGTTAGTATTTTTGCCTTTTGTTTAGTAGTCAACATAACCTTGATATTGTAACACGGGGTTCGGATTTTTACAATTCTTTAAAATTTTAGTTTATATATCCAGTCGTGGGGACCCGCGGTTAAAAATAAAATTTTGTTACCATTAATAAATTTGAAGAAGATTCTATATTTCTTATTAATTCTAAAACTCCAAATCTGTTTACCTTTTGGTTCCAGTTTTTCAGTATGAAGTGAGGGATGAAAGATATTTTTACGGAAGAGTTGCTCTTGTTTTTGAGCCCGTTTCTTTATAATTTCCGGCAAACTTTGATAACGAATTTCAAATTCTCTCGTAACAATTATTTCTGTCATAGAATAAGTTATTTTCTTAGATCTTGGAGTGACTTGATTTTTCTTATTCTTCCCAATTTATAGTCTTTTTCTGCCCGATCCAGACTTTTTAGAAAGTCTGGGCTAAAAAATCCTAAACTAGCGGCTAGTTTTTCAAGTTTGTCCGCATCCAACTCAACCATAATTTTTCTGGTGTCGGTCTGGGGCCTGATCGTTAAGTTAAGTAAAGACATATAGCTACTTATACCATCTCGGGTAGATTTTAGCAAATTTGCGTTTGCATATGGGGATTAAATACAAAACACCACAGGAAGTGGTGCTAAGCTACTGACCGCTATCCCGAAGGACTGTCCTATGACTATATCCACACTATAGTATTTTGTCAAGGATAGCTTTTCGTTGTCCCTTGCTATAATAATATTATGCGAAGTGAAGATATCAAAGACCTAAAAATTAGGTATCTGGAATATTTGGAGATAGAGAAGAATAAATCCCAGAAAACACTTGAGAATTACGGGCGGTATTTAGATAGGTTTTTTGGGTTTGCCAAGATAAAGACCATCAACCAGCTCAGTGAAGAACTAATTAGACAGTACCGCCTGCACCTTAATCGTTTACGGGATAGCAGAGGCAATGGGCTAAAAAAGATAACTCAGAACTACCATGTTATCGCTCTTCGTAACTTTCTTAAGTATTTAGCTAAGACTGGAGTAAAGACGGTTGCAGCCGAGAGAATAGAGCTCAGCAAGCAGGAAGATAGGGAGGTTACATTTCTTGAATTGGATGAGCTAGCCCGTCTCATAAGCGCCCCAGATGGAACATCTCTTGACGTTCTTCGTGATAAAGCAATACTCTCGACTTTGTTTAGCACCGGCATGAGGGTATCCGAACTTTGCTCACTGAATAGAGACTCGGTAGATCTTAAAAGAGGGGAACTGCCGATCCGGGGCAAGGGTGGGAAAATAAGGATGGTTTTTCTTTCTGATGAAACCAAAAAACTAATTCAGGAATACTTAGACAAACGATCCGATGCCGACGAAGCTCTTTTGATTAGAATCCCTAAAGGCGGAACTTTTTCTAAAAATTCAGACCTAAGGTTAACTCCAAGGAGTATCCAGAGAATCATTAAAAAATATTCTATAAAAGCCGGGATAGTTGGAAAAAATGTAAGCCCGCATACTTTAAGGCACTGCCTGCATCAAAAAACTCGCATTTTCTTAGATCAAGAGATTTGTTCGGCTCTTACTCTTTTTCAAAATAGAAATACATTTGCCAAAAGTATGGAATTTAAAGAAGGTTTTTTAGGGGATAGGCGAGTAGTTCAAAAATTTAGCCACCCAGCAAAAGAGTTAATCAGAATACGGGCTGATGGCCACGAACTCATATGTACTCCTAAACATAGACTCTTCACATTAGATAAAAATGGTGTTTCTGAAATAGAAGCTCAATACATTAAACCAGGACTTTATCTTGCTGGAATAAAAGAAGTAAAGATCAAGGGTCGAAAATTTCTTAAGCCCGAGATTTGGCGGCTCATCGGTTATATTTTAGGTGACGGAATAATTAACGAGGGGCTTAGGGGGGTAAAAATCTACGACAAGAATAGAGATTTTTTGGAATTTTATAGTCAAATTTTTGAGAAAAACTTCAATAAAAAGCCATTTTTAGTAAAGAGAAACACAAACTCCTATGAGCTTATTTTTTATTCAAAAAAAATGGTTATCTTTTTAAGAAATTACATTCCCATTGGAACGGGACCATACAAAAGGGTACCCCCGCAATTACTACAAGCAACAGAGGCCGAAATTAAGCAATTCTTGGCCGGAATATATGATGCGGAAGGTAATAGCGGAACCATTAAGATATTTTCGTCCAGTAAAGAGCTTCTGAAGGACATCCAAATGTTATTAATACGACTCGGTATAGACAGCCATGTTTTGGAAAGAAATCGTATGGTAAAATTGCCTCAAGGTAAAATTATTCCTAATACAATTTTTACACTTCATATTCTTGATAGGAGTGGGCAAAAAAAGTTTAAAAAACTTATTCCAACTTTGAAAAAAGATATAATCTATCAAGGAAAAGCTGATAAAATAGAATACGATAAAATTCCGGTGCAACCTTTAATATCTCAACTCCTGGATTCTTTACCAGAGAAAAGTGGATTCCATCAATATCTTGAAAAACAATATAACATAAAATATCTACGCAGATATAGGTGGTTAGCATTGACAAGAAATTTACTGTCAAAAATAGTCCTCAGTCTAAAAACTTTTAAAAGTGGTGAAAATTTCTCAGACACGGGCCGGCTTTTAGAAATCCTGGTCAATAATGCGAACCTTGTCTGGTTTAAAGTTAAAAAAATTAACAATATAAAAACTGATGAACAGCAGGTTTTCGACTTTGGGATAGATACGACACACAATCTAATTACTGATGGATTTATATCTCACAATTCTTTCGCTACCGATCTTCTTCGCAATGGGGCCGATATTCGTTCGGTCCAAGCCATGCTTGGTCATGCCTCAGTTACTACGACTCAAATCTATACCCACGTTACCGACAAACAGCTCCAAGAAGTCCATCAGAGATTTCATAATAAAACCAGGAAGTAGATTTTTGAAATGCACTAAAGTGCAAAGCGAAGGCAATTCAAAAATTCACTTCCTGGTAAAAAATGGTCCCGTCATAGGAGCCTGGGATATAATTCAGGTTAACAACCTAAGAATTAGTTCCAGGCTCTCATAGCGGGACTATTTGATATATCGATTCACTATGTCAATAAATCTAAGCGGATCAACATTAATACCATTAGCCTTTATCATCAAGTGAAGGTGAGGACCAGTGACTGAGCCAGTAGAACCAGATAGGCCGATGACCTCGCCCTTTTTAATTTTCGCTCCCTGTTTCACATTTATTTTTGATAGGTGGAGATATAGGGATAAAATTCCAGAACCGTGGTCAAGAATAACCATATTGCCCTCGAGGGAAAAGTTTCTGGCCACAAGCAGAACTACTCCGGAGTTAACAGCTTTTATTGGGGTTTTACTAGCTGCTTTTAGATCAACGCCGCCATGTGTAGTTTGGCCATTAAGATAGATTCTTTTTTTGCCAAATTCATCAGTAATCAAGTCGGCAATTGAGACGGCATAAAGCGGGGGGCGATAGTCACCTTGAGTATAATCAGTCCACGCTTCCCTCCGAACATAGGCATCTTGTATCGCCTGAGACTCCTTTTTTCTTCTCACCGAATCGACGGGAGTAATCTTACGGCCCATTTTTGTTTCAGGAAATTGTCTTTCTAAAACCTCAACCTCTTCGTAAAACATTGGATCGAGTTTTACTCCACGGCCGCATTCTATACGGTGAAGAGAATACTTGTTTGGTTTAGTATCTACGCCCATACCCATAAAGACATCCCCATATTGATTTGGCAGATAACTTTTTCCAAAACCGGAAATACATACTAAAGAACCTTGCCATTGAGGAGCAATTCTAACAATAACAACATCGCCTTGGCTGACTTTTGGATTTAGGACGCTAAATGTCTGGGCACTAAGCGTGCTCGTTGAAAGAATAAATAACAGAGCTGCCATCGTGGTTTTCAAGGGACATCTCCCTTCAAGGGTTTATTGCATAGTATATAAATACATAGGTGGCTGTCCAGGCACCGTGTCTATTTTTGTTAGTTGCCAGCCCTCGATTGGCCAAGTGTAAGCAATAACTTTAGCTCCTTTTTTTAGCTCATGCTCAAGTTTCTCTTTCGCTTTAGGGTTAACTTTGGGTGTCAGAAAAATATAAACAACCTCGGCATCTGACAGGTCTGCTTTCCAGAAGTTACTAAATTTTATTTTTGAATTGCTCACATAAAAAGAACGTGATTTGGCCAACAAGTAGGGGAGTAGTGATATTTCAAGCCCAACCGCCTCTGCCCCAGATCCGGCCGCTGCAAAAACAAGCTTGCCATCGCCACAGCCAAGGTCGTAGAATTTTTGTCCCGGTTTTATTTCAGCTAATTTTAAAAACCTTTCAATATCTCGTAACCAAGTTGGGAACCATGGAGCTGCCAAAACTCCGGCATAAGCAAAAGACCCCAGAAAAACAAATAAAACTATTGCCAAAATCCACATATTGAAAATTTTTAGTTTAAAACTATACTATACTAAGAACTTTAAGATAACCGAGGGAAAGAATCAAATGGCCTATTCAAGCAAGGTTATTGACCACTATGATAATCCACGAAATGTCGGCTCTTTGCCAAAAGACGATCCAAATGTTGGTACTGGGTTGGTTGGTGCTCCAGAATGTGGAGATGTCATGAAGCTCCAAATCAAAGTTCAAAGATGGCACCAATGCATTGATTGTGGTAATGCCTGGTTTGCTGACTTTCAGGAGTCCACCTGCAGAAGCTGTGGCCGCAACAGACTGAATGTCTCTGATGTCATCACTGACTCTAAATTCAAAACATTTGGTTGTGGTTCTGCTATTGCCTCATCATCATTAGCTACTACGTGGTTAAAAGGTAAGACGATTGAGGAAGCCAGTCAGATAAAAAACACCCAGATAGTCGAAGAATTATCCCTTCCCCCAGTAAAAGTTCACTGCTCTGTTCTGGCGGAAGATGCTATTAGGTCAGCCATTAGGGACTACCAGAAAAAAAGAGAAATAGACCATTAGACCGAGACGAAACTAAAACAGAGGTTAAACCTCTGTAAAACCACAAGCCCCTCGCAGAACACGTTTCTGCTTGGGGCTCTACTTTTTTCTAAAATTGAAAATTTTGTCATAATCGTATATTATTTAGGCATTCGCTTTGCGAATTCTTGGATTTAATGCCACCAAAGAAAAACTTGTCATGCCAAAGGCAGATCCGCCTCTGGCGGAAAATTGTTAGCGTTCAAACTAATTCAAGAATACTGCACCAATATCAAAAATGCAATTACCTCAAGAAATAAAAAATGTATTAGAGAAACTACAAAAAGCCGGATACGAAGACTATGTTGTTGGTGGATGCGTGCGCGATCTAATAATGAAACGGGAACCGAAAGACTGGGACATAACAACAAATGCCAAGCCAGAAGAGATACAAAAGATCTTTACTGATAATGTATATGAGAACGAGTTTGGAACGATAGGCATCAAAACGGAATCAGACAATCCCGATTTAGCAATTGTAGAAATAACTCCCTACCGTATCGAAGGAGAATATACTGATAAACGCCATCCCGACAAGATTCGATTTGCCAAAACACTTGAAGAAGATCTGTCTCGTAGAGATTTCACGGTTAACTCTTTGGCCATGGATACCGACGGAGAAATAGTTGACATGTTTAGCGGCCAAAACGACATTAAATCAAAAACTATAAGAACTGTCGGAAAACCAGAGGAAAGATTTTCAGAAGATGCTTTGAGATTATTGCGGGCCGTTCGTTTTGCCACGGTTTTAGAATTTAAGATTGAAGATAAGACCTTTGCGGCAATAAAAAATAATGCTGAATGGTTGAAAGCTATCTCCAAAGAACGGATTCGAGATGAATTTATAAAAATTATAGAATCTGACAACGCCTATGATGGAGTGCTGCTTCTTGAAGAGACTGGTCTACTTCAATATATTATTCCTGAGCTACGAGAGGGAATAGATGTTGGACAAAACCTTCACCACATTTATACCGTTTGGGAACACAACACTCAAGCCCTAAGATACACAGCCGAAAAAAAGTATTCTCTGGCGGTTCGTCTTGGGGCACTATTTCATGACATTGGAAAGCCTCGAACCAAAAGAGGAGATGGAAAATATTCCACTTTCTACGGCCATGATGTTGTGGGGGGGCGGATGACAACCGAGATTGTGGAAAGGTTGAGATTCTCAAAAGACCTATCTGAAAAAGTTATTAAATTAGTGCGCTATCATCTTTTCTACTACAATGTCGGTGAAGTAACAGAGTCATCTATCCGCCGACTACTTGTTAATATCGGCCTTGAAAATGCTGAAGACCTCATAAAAGTTCGCGAAGCGGATCGTATTGGTTCGGGCAGACCAAAGGCAGTTCCCTACAAGCTCCGCCACATGAAGTACATAATCGATAAAGTTTCCCATGATCCAATATCAGCAAAAATGCTCAAGATAAGCGGAGAAGATGTGATGAAGGAGCTCGAGATCAAGCCCGGACCCAAAATCGGTCTTATGCTAAATTCACTCTTGGCCGAAGTTCTTGATGATCCCACAAAAAATACAAAAGAACACCTCCAAAAACGCATCCATGAATTAGACAAAAAATCGCCAGAAGAATTAAAAAAATCTTTAGAAAAGATTGAGAAAGCGGTCGAAGAAGAAGAAAAAGAGCGCATGAAAAAATATTATGTTTAAGATTAAAATAAAAAGATTCGATAAGGAACTGCCATTGCCGAAATATAAGACCGCTGGAGCAGCGGGATTTGATTTGTCGGCAAGAGAAAAAACTACTATCGGGCCCATGGCTATCGGCTATATCCCGCTTAATGTGGCTATTGAAACGCCCCGAGATCATTTCTTCGTACTAGCCGCAAGAAGCTCAACTCATAAGATGGGTCTGATGCCTGCTAATGGTATTGGGATAGGTGATTCGGACTTCAGGGGCGACGAAGATGAATACAAAATTGCGCTGTTAAATTTTACAAATAAACCTATCACCATAGAAAAGGGGACAAGAATTGCCCAAGGACTGATTGTAAAACACATAAGAGCTAACTGGCAGGAAGTGGCCAAAATGAAAAGCAAAATCCGCGGGGGTTTTGGATCAACGGGGAAAAAGTAAGCTAGTAAAATACCAAAAAATCTGCCAGAATGCCAGTAGATTTTTGTTTACGAAACGGGACGTAGTGTAATGGTAACACGCCTGATTCGGGTTCAGGAAATTTTTCCGGGTTCGAATCCCGGCGTCCCGACAGATTGGTTTGTAAGCATCCGGTTCCGAATCCTTTTAGTTTGACCGGCTTTATGCTATAATCGTGGGATGTTAAGATTTGTAAAAATTAAGTGCCACTTTTGTCACAAACAGTTCTATAAAGACAAGAGACATTTTAACTGGAATAAGAAACTTGGCCACAATTCGTTCTGTTCAAAAAAATGCGAAACTAAGTACAGATTAACTGGCAAATGGCTTTCCTGCGAAAACACGGATTGTAAAAGGAACTTTTACCGATCAAAGAGTGATATTTTGAAATACAATTATTGCTCACGTTCTTGCGCAGCAGCTATAAATAACAAAAAGTATCCCAAGTGGCCAATAAAATACTGCAAAAACTGTAAAGAACCCTTCAGGAGAGAGGGATCTCCTTACTGCTCCGTAAAATGTGGCAAGTTGGGTAGATTCCGATACACAAAGAAAGAGTTGGTGGACTTGTTAAAAAGTCATTTTAATAAAAATGGCAGAGTTCCAGCCAGAAGGGAAGTACCAGAAATATCACACAAAGCTACACATTTATTCAACTCATGGAATAAAGCCCTCATAGCTGCTGGCCTAGAACCTCATCGTTCCCATGACCATCGAATGTACAAACGACTAAAAGCAAAAGCCCAAGATGGTCACTTATGCGATTCCACTTCCGAAGCTATTATTGATAACTGGCTTTACAAAAATAAAGTTAGGCATTCGAGAAATGTTCCTTATCCGAATACTGGCCACTTATCCGATTGGGCGACAAAGAATGATAAAATTTTTATTGAATATTTTGGTCTAGCAAAAGATAGCCCAAGATATGATAGATCGATAAGAGAGAAAATTACTATGTGTAGGAAAAACAAAATAAAACTAATCGGTGTTTATCCAAAAGATTTATACCCAACAAATAAACTAGATAAAATTTTAAGTAAGCTAGCTTAGCTGGGGCCTATAGCAAAACGGTATCCCATGTCATAAAAAAATTGATGAACAGAATTATACATGCTATTATCTACAACAATATCGGCTTTAGGGGGCTTTATGCTTCGAACTGAAAGAAGAGCTGTTGAGTCAGTTTTTCAGAAAAATTTGATCAGTTTGAAACCAGGACAAAAATACTTTCTAGAGAACAATGGGCTGTTCTTTATTGGAGTAAGTCTGGGAATAGGAACCTGCTCTGACCTTCTTGGAATTAATATTGCTTTATTCCAAGAGGTGGACAACCAACTAACAACGATCTCTTTAATCACTTGCGCCGAAACGGTCCTTGTACGAAACCTACGGGAGAATGAACCAACCACAAATGGCTTTATCCCGCCCAAATACCTATCTGTCGAATTACAGAAAGAATAAGAACGACAGGGATGGATGGAAATACTATTTATTTTGAATCAAGCCGTACGACAAATATATATGTACCGCTGGAATAAGGGGTCGTATGACCTTTTTTTATTGCAACATTTAATTTTGATGATATAATTCTCGCATGTTAAATTTAGACAAAAACAGCCAACTTATAACATCTGAGTCTGTCACTGAGGGCCACCCAGACAAAATGGCTGATCAAATTTCTGATGCAATTCTTGATGAAATATTAAAACAAGATCCGTATGGAAGAGTCGCGGTTGAGACCTTACTTACAACTAGCTTGGTAATAGTCGCCGGAGAAGTTACAACCAAAGCATCTTTTAATGTCCCCGATATTGTTCGAAAAACAATCAGAGATATCGGCTACACAAATTCCGACTACGGTTTTGATTCTGAAACTTGCGGAATACAAGTATCATTACAAAAACAATCTCTCGATATAGCCCAAGGTGTAAGTCACTACCGTCAGGAAAAGCCAGAACTGGTTGGAGCGGGGGATCAGGGAATAATGTACGGCTACGCTACAAATGAAACAAAAGAACTTATGCCCCTGCCCATAATTCTTGCCCATAATTTAAGCCGCCAGCTGGCAAAGGTCAGAAAAAATGGAACTTTAAAATATCTCCGGCCAGATGGTAAAGCCCAAGTCACCGTAGAATATCTTGATCAGCGTCCGGTCAGAGTTCATACGGTTCTAGTATCGGCTCAACATGCTCCGGAGACAAACATGGATGAGCTTAGAAAAGACATAATAGATAAGGTGATTAGAAAAGTTATTCCAAGAAAGTTAATCAATAAAGAAACCAAAATTTTGATAAACCCAACTGGCAGATTTGTTATGGGCGGGCCCCATGGTGACACCGGATTAACTGGTAGAAAAATAATCGTTGATACTTACGGCGGAGTCGGTTCCCACGGCGGGGGAGCGTTCTCCGGAAAAGATCCGACTAAAGTTGACCGTTCAGCCTCTTATGCCGCCCGCTGGGTTGCCAAAAATATTGTTGCCGCAAAATTAGCAGACAAGGCCGAGGTTCAGATAAGCTACGCCATAGGCGTACCCGAACCACTTGCTATTGATATAAACATTTCAGGCAAAAATAAAATAAACAACGCCAAGCTGAGAGATGCTGTACTTAAAGTTTTTGACTTAAGGCCGGGAATGATAATTAAAAATCTAAATCTCCGAAGATCGATTTACCGACAAACCGCTGCTTACGGCCATTTTGGCCGTCTGGACATAAACATACCTTGGGAAAAAACAAACAAGGTCTCAGAACTCAAAAAAGTGTTAAAATAATAGCAGTAACTCTAGCCGCTATTTAAGGGGCCCGTAGTAAAGTGGCATTACGCGGCATTTTTATCCCCACACCACAACGCCATTGGGCCTATGGTCTAGTGGTATGACACGACATTCGCATTGTCGAGACGGCAGTTCGATTCTGCCTAGGTCCACCAACAGAAAATTTAAGCGTTTGGTGTGGGGACAAGTTGCCGAGATGTTCATCGGTTTCCCTGCCTGCCGGCAGGCAGGGATTACCGCCGGGTTCACCCCGTAAAATAAAAATAAAAGCGAGCTTAACAGCTTGCTTTTATTTTTATCACGGGGTTTTAACCTCGTGGTAAAACTTGAAAAGTTTTACTTTACGGGGTAGGCCCGTGGCGAGCGTAGCCCCGTAGATTTATTTTACGGGGCAAAGCGAGTTTTACGGGCCACTTGTTATGTGCTGAACCTATCTCATGTATTTCGTATATATCCTACATAGTCAGAAAGATAATAAGCTATATATCGGTTATACCGAGGATTTAGAAGAAAGGATAAAAGATCATAATTAGCTCGGTTCGACTTATAGTAAGGGCAAAGCTCCATTTGAGCTTGTTTGGTTCTGCTCTTTTAAAGACAAGAAAAGAGT
>Ga0209541_10007406_pt1 | contig 18488 bp, 23 predicted proteins | sample RifCSPlowO2_01_FD_184027 | JGI IMG/M metagenome (GOLD analysis project Ga0209541, IMG submission 184027) | Groundwater microbial communities from Rifle, Colorado - Rifle CSP2_plank lowO2_0.1 (SPAdes) (version 2) | ecosystem: Environmental > Aquatic > Deep subsurface > Groundwater | place... | reverse complement strand
TTTTTTTTCAGTCAATCTTGACATAGTGCCTCACCCAAGCACTATATGATTATCATCTGTTTATAAAGAAGAGTAAATGTAAACCAATTACGATACTAAACAATTTCATTTACTTACCACAACCATTTTAAAGCAAAAGATATTTCCTAGTATATCCTAGTTCGTATTAGGTTAATAGTTTGTTTATAATCAGTTTATAATTAATTTATAATCAAAGAGGTGAAATATGTTCGGTTATGATGTGTTGTGTGTGGGTTCCGCTACTTTAGATCGTTTTCTAACTATAACCCAACCATTATCATCCATCAAAGCCGGAGATAAAATCCTTGCTAGTAAGTGCTACTTTCATTCCGGTGGCGGAGCCACCAATGCAGCAGCAGCCATGTCTTTTTTAGGTTTGAAAGTCAAGATGCTCACTAAAGTAGGAGCAGATCATGATGGTGATTTCATACTTAAAGAGATGCAGAAATTTGGAGTCAAGAATGTATGTCACACTAGAAGTTTTAATACTACCGATTCTTCAACTATTGTATACTCCCAAGTAGACAAAGATAGGATTATTTTCACTCATAAAGGGGCATCACAGGATCTTTCTAGAGAAGATTACTCTCGTTTTCAACTTCGTCCAAAATGGATATATTTGGCTAGCTTATTGGGAACATCTTTTGACTTTTCTAAAGAATTAGCTAAAGAATGCAAACAGAAGAAAATACCTCTGCTTTTCAATCCTTCTTTATATCTGGCTAGCAGAGGGAGAAAAGTACTTGCCCCCATTCTTGAAGTAACCACCGTTTTAATCTTAAATAAAAAAGAAGCCCAATCACTTTTGGGTACGAAGGAGAAAGACAGCTTTGTTCTAACTCAGTCTTTACAAAAATTAGGTCCTAAACTAGTTATTATCACCGATGGAAAAAGAAAACTGGTGGCCATTGACCTACATCATTTTTATTCTTTGATGCCACCAAATGTTACAGTAACTGATACTGCTGGAGCGGGAGATGCTTTCAATGCCGGTTTTTTAACTGGTATGGTTCATAAATTATCCTTTGATAATTGTTTGAGATTAGGTCAAGTTAATGCTTTATCTGTTATTCAATTTGGTGGAACGAAGAATGGTCTATTGTCTTTTACTAAAGCCAAACAACAAATGTTGAAGTATAGGATAAAAGTGCATATAAAATTAAGAAAATAAAGCAAAAAGAGGGGTAGGATGAAAAAACAGTCAAAAAATATACTAGCGGTTGCGGGTGTAATTAGTACAGTAGTAGGGATTATAGGGGCAATTCCTTCTTTTCTTCAAAGCAATTATACTCTATCTATTCTGTCAGTAGTGTTGGTAGTTGGTGGTTTAATCTTATTAGCAATAGCTTTTGGTGAATAAAGAGTGGAAGAAATAAGAATAAGTGGGAAGGTTAAAAAGAATTTATTAGATTTAGAGTATAATAAAAATGTGCAGTTTTTCACTACTGCTATCATTATTCTTTTCACTTATTTTATTGGAGTTTTTATAGCAGTTCTTACTAAACAAATTGATTATCGCAATCCCGGACAACTTTTGCTATTAGGATTTATTTTCATCGCAGTTATTGCCATCTGCATACTATCAATGTTAAATTTTAAATATCGCTTGAAAGAAATTATCCAGGAAATACTAAAGTTGGAATTATAATAAGAAGGAGGTTACCATGTTTGCATCAACCATCGAGATATTAAAAAAAGCACAAAAAGGACATTATGCGGTAGGACATTTCAATATTAATAATCTGGAAATAATGCAAGGCATAATCAATGCCGGAGTTAAACTAAATTCTCCGATTATTCTAGCTACTTCAGAGGGGTCTATTGAATATGCGGGGATAGAATATCTAGTTGCTTTAGCCAAAACTGCTTCGGAGCAGAATAAAATCCCCATAGCGTTACATTTAGATCATGGAAGAGATATGAAATTGATAAAAAAAGCTATCGATTTAGGATATTCTTCAGTAATGATCGATGCTTCACATGAATCTTTTGAGAAAAATATTCAATTAACCAAACAAGTAGTTCAATGGGCTCATAAAAAAGGCATTTCAGTGGAAGCAGAATTAGGTACTATTGGTGGAAAGGAAGATTTAGTGCATAGTAAAGATATAATTTATACCAATCCTCTTAAAGCACAAGAATTTGTACAAAGAACTGGTTGTGATTTTTTGGCTATTGCCATCGGGACCAGTCATGGCGCGTTTAAATTTAAAAGAACAGCCCATTTACGTCAAGATATTCTAAAACAAGTTGTGGCCAAAGTTAAAGTACCTTTAGTATTGCATGGGGCTAGCAGTGTGCCTCTTTCTGCGGTTAAAGAAGCGCAGAAATATGGCGCTGTTTTGAAAGGGGTGCAAGGAGTTCCTGAAGCTCAGATTAAACTTGCTATCCAGAATGGTATTGTCAAAATAAATACAGATACTGATTTACGTCTAGCTTTTGATGCGGGTGTAAGAAAGACAATTAAGACTAGGCCTGAAGAATTTGATCCTCGACATATCTTGGGTCCAGCTCGTGATTATATCCAAAAAGTAGTGGAGCAGAGGATTAAATTGTTTGGGAGTCAGGGGAAAGCGTAAATTGTACAATAATATTTAAAAATTACTTGGTTAGTAAAGTTATGAATAACCAGTATAAAATGAAGTTAATAAAGATTAAGATCAATCACAAGAAGTATTAACATATGCTTTGGCTAGAGCGCGAGAACCATAGGTCATAATATGGGCAACAACATGTTGAGTATATCTCCCATCAGCATAATCTCTGGCAAATTCACATTCGGTTTTCACATCTTGTAGAAATAGGTTTGCGAAAGAGTTGGCAGATTGCATTGCTTCAAGATCAATTATTCCCGGGACTTGGGATGCTCCCATTCCTGCCACTACTACAACAGTTGCCAAAACCGATTTTTCTAATCCTTTGTTCATATCAAGTAGTTTTCTTAGCTTATTTATAAGTATTGTGTGTATAATTTCATAGTTTTCGCTTTTTCCATTAAAAAACGTAACAAATAAATACCACCTCTGTTTGGTAGTTTAAATAGAAGTTTGAATATATCCACAAATATTCATAAAAAGAGGTATAGAATGAAGAAAATTTACATTGGTTCAGATCACGCTGGTTTCAAATTAAAAGAAGTTCTCAAAGAATGGATGGAACATCGCAAAATCCCCTTTGAAGATGTGGGTGATTTAGTTCTAAATCCTGTTGATGATTATCCTGAATATGCTGAGAAAGTGGCTAAAAAAGTAATGAGGAATAAAAGTAAAGGTATTCTTATCTGTGGTTCAGGACAAGGGGTTTGTATTGCTGCTAATAAGATCAAAGGAGTTCGAGCAGTTGTACCCTATTTGTTGAAAGAAGTACGTTTATCACGAACTGATGATGATGCCAATGTTCTGTGCTTATCGGGATGGTACATTCACACTCATAAAGCCATGCAGATGGTGGAAAAGTTTATTCATACACCATTTTCTGGAGCAGCTCGTCATGTACGTCGGTTGAAGAAAATCCAATTATTGGAACGCTCATGAGAATCTTTCCTTCCATTGTAGCTAAGAATCAAGCTGAATTAGATATTCTTCTGAAGAAATTGAGGGGAGTGGCTCCTACGCTTCATTTGGATGTGGTGGATGGTAAGTTTGCGTATAATAATTCTTTGCATTTCAAATTTAAGTTGAATAAGAATTTTAAATATAATATCCATTTGATGGTTCAAGATCCGGTTCATTGGATACAAAATAATTGTGTACATTTAGTTAAACCTGAGCTGATCATTTCCCAGTTCGAAACAGTAAAGGATAAAGAAAAATACATTTCTGAGATGAAACATAATGGGATGAAAATTGCGTTCGCTATCACGCCGGAAACGACAGTTGCTAAATTAAAACCATACTTATCTAAAGTGGATTATGTTCTAGTGCTTACGGTTCATCCTGGCTTTTATGGTGGAAAGTATTTGAAGCAGGAATTGAAGAAGATTCCTCAGATTAAAAAAATAAATCATCGGATAAAAGTTATCGTAGATGGGGGGATGAATCCTGCAACTATTAAAGATGCCCAGAAAGCAGGTGCGGATTATTTTGTGTCGGGATCGTTTGTGAGTAAGTCGGATGATCCTCAGAAAGCGATAAAGATGTTGCAGAAAGCTATTTCTAATTAACCTCTTACTCTTCCATTTTTCTCTAACCACTTCATGATATATTATGAAATAGGATAATCTTTAAAATATAACTGTGCATTGTACTTTTGTGGTTATAAACCCTCGTTTTCAAAGTACTTTAGAAGAGATGACTTTGGAAGAACTTCTTCAAAATGTTAAGCTAAATCATCCGCTGGATGACGAGGATAAGATAAATGAGATTCAAGCAGAAGTTTCCAAACTTTATTCTGCATATCGGGCAGTGAGGACTGGTTGTCCGGTGAAAAGCACATCTAGGAAATTTCAAATAAATGCGGGTACGGTTAGACGTTGGAAACATGAAAGATCAATTCCTGAAATATTAGAAGATTATATCTTCGCACCTCTTTCTCCCGAACCGGAAACAAGAAGCAACCTAATTTATTTAATGGGAGTGTATGCGCATCATCATGGTGGTTTAATTCATTACGATAAATCTTTTGATAAAATAATACCTGAACAAGATTCTAGGGATCGTGTTTCAGTTGCAATTGAACATCTTATTGCTAGAAAACCAAATATCAAAGGAGAAAGATTATCTATATACACTCCTAAACTTATGCAGGTTTTGCATTATGCCATGGACCACTTTACTACACTAGTAGATACTGATGAGAAACGCCGCTCATTCGTGCAAGGTTTTTTTGATGCTTATCCTATTAATGTTCTTACCGAAGAAAGATCAGGATTGAAAAAAATAAGAATAACTATAATGGATTATACTGCTTTAGATGCCCTGGCTATTTCTTTGTTTGAATTAGGTATTTATCCCCTAGTAGATTATCATCTTAGTCAACTAACTATCCATAATTCTGGTGATTTAAAGAGATTATATGATTTGGAACTGGATCGTTTAGGGTCTTTTTTTCAGTCTCACCCATTCAAAAAACAAGAGATTCAAGATTATTATCTTGCCAGAAAAATAGTTAAGGTGATGGCGGAAAGAAAGGAGAAAATAGTGTGGGGAAGAATAGCCGTAAGGTTCGGTGTAACTTATCACTCTTTGCAATGCTGGGCGGCAGATTTAGTATTGCCGGAAGAAGGTCAAGCCCAGAAAGAAGTTTCAACATATGATCAAAGTGTACCTACGGCAGTCAAAAGATACGAAACTCTTCTTCAACATTTTAACTTACCCAATATTTATACTGCCACCGAACCTACCAAAAGAAATGAGAAATGGTTTATACCGGCGGGAGAGAAAGTGTTCTGGTTATCTCCGGCAGTACAAGAACAGTATGCCGCAATATTGAGAAAAGATAAAGATGAACTAACTTCAGATGATTATGTTGAACTACAAACAAGATTGATCAAACAATTACAACACCCCAGTCCTAAAAAGTATGGTTTGATTTGTACTTTCGATGAACATGATCAAATAACTTCTATTAATTATACAATAAGAGAGTTAAGATCTACTGCTTCAATTCTAGATAAATTAGACCGCGATTTACCTCCCCTTCACGATTATGGTTCGGTTTCATCAGTAGTTACAATCCCCGGAGTACGTCTAATTGTAGATGACGCTATTTATATTCTTACAGAATTTGCCAAAAAGAAATATTTTCATATTTACCAAGTAGAGGAGGAACCTTTTAATCCAGAACATGAAGACCATCTCCGCCAGGAGTTACAAAAATTTCTTAAGAAAAGAAAACCGGACATTCTTTTCAAGATAGAGGGTAATATCATTAAAAATATTTATTTCAGTACCAGAATGGAAGAAAGAAGTGATGAATACGTAGGGATCAAAGAGCCCTCGGTAGAAGAGGATATTGGTGATTAAATTAATTTCTCCCCTTCCATATTTTTCTCCCCGATAGTCATTACCGCAAATAAAAAATTCCGTTGTTGGGTTATATTTTTCAACCCAACATCTTCGAATAATTGTCTCATTTCTTTTTTGCTATTCACTTTTACGCATCCTGGTTCTAATTTCTCAAAGAGATTATGAATGCTCCTGAAAAAGAAATTGATATCAACAACAATTATTTTTCCGTTTTTCTTCGTTATTCTGGCCATTTCTTGTAATGCTCTGCTTTGGTTTTCAAAATGATGGAAAGCTTCAGTATTGGTAACATAGTCAAAATAATAATCTTTAAATGGGAGATGATGTACGTCAGCAAGAGATAAATGGACTGAGGAGGATAGTTTTTGTTTAGCTTGATCTATCATTCCCTGAGTGATGTCTACTCCGTATAAAGTATATTTTGGTTTCTGTTTGGTTAATTCTTTCAGAAATTCTCCCGTTCCACAACTAATATCAATTAATGTGCTTGGGTTGGTGTTATCTAATATTTTTAAAATAGGTTTTTGAAATTTTTTCATCCAAAATTGAAATAGTTTCCAATCGTAAGTACTAGACCAACTAGAAAAATACTGCTTGTTTTGTTCTGTTATATTTTTTATCATTTTCATTAATTTTTCCTATATCGCCGTATAGTTTTCCATTCCACCAATTGTTTTATTATTCCGGGGATAATACCAGTAAAAACTATCTTTTTATATGCAAAAATTCCCCTCCATGTACCCAAACTAATAACCATAGCACGTGGTTTGGGATAGTATTTTTCTAATGGTTCTTTTTGTTCCAGATGCAAAAGGTTATGTACTACTATCTCTGCCTGCTTCTCTGCATTTTGAGCTAATTTCTCTTCAGCGATGGAAGTAATATCTCCTGCTGCAAAAATATGGGGATGCTCTTGAACTTGAAGATGAGAATTTACTCGAAGGAAATGTCTTTCATCTAACTGTTTGGTCAGGAATTTTTTGAAACTATCACGATTAGGAATTATTCCGGTACAAAGAAAGACCAGATCAGCGGTAATTCTCTTTCTTGTGTTGGTGATATAATATCCGTGCTGAGTTTTGACCATTCTTTCTGAAAGTAATAGCGTTACTCTTCGTTTTTCTAAAAAGCGCCAGGCATAGTGTTGAGCTTTTGATGGCATTCTTTCCATTAATTCCGGTTGAGAATGAACCAGAGTTACATTCTTGGAGGGATATTTTGTTATTATTTCAGCAGCCAATTCAGTTCCTACTATCCCTCCACCTACAATCAATATTTTCTGAGCTTTTTTCAATGCCTGAGCATATTGCTGTAATTCTGCTGCTCTAGAAGTAACAATCATATTCTTCTCTTTAAATGGAGAATTATATCGTGACCCCGTGGCGATAATTAAATAATCATAGGGATATTTTTCTTTTTTTACTATTACTTCTGTACTGCTGATGTCTTGCACTTCTGCTTGAATAATAGTAGTGTGGTGCAGATACTGAGTATGGTTTACTTGTATTTTGGAGATGTGGTTAGGCTCCACTAAAGTTCGAAGCACCGAAGGAGTAAATTCATAGTAGTCTTTCGTATCGATGAGAGTAAGGTTAAAATGTGATTCGAGTTGCTGGGCACAATAGGCTCCGGCAAAGCCGCCACCGATAATGACTAGTTTTTTCATGGAATTTATTTGTTCTGCAAAAGAGTATAAATAAGTTATGGTGTTCTTTACTCACTCTTTTGCATATTGCCACATGAAATCAAAGAATTTGCGATAGGTGTCAGCCATTATTCTATTTTCAATAACTATAGCCATGATGTTTCCTTCAATGGGTAATAAATTTACCGTAAGATCTCCACAAATATCCACCATGCCGATGGTTTTGAATTTGTTGGGGATATACCGAAATTCTCTGTAGGGTTCGTTGGAATTTAAGCTCTTATTTTCGCGGGTAAATTCATAATAAATTGCCTTAACCCCTATTTTTTTTTTGATTCTTTCTTTATTGAACATCTCATGTCGATGTTGAAGATATTTTCGATTTAAACCAGATCCTCCAATGCCATAAATGGTTTCATTCTGTTCCATCATCATATGGTACGCTCTCATCACTCCCTCAGTTCCAAAGAAATGATGTACTTGCTGTTTTTCTTTTTTTGATTTGAATTCTTGTTCTAACTGAGGCAGGGCTAGAGCGATAGCTTCTTCTTTTTGTTTAAGTAATTGGATCAATTGTTTAGGGTTAGCTGCTTCATAAATGCGTTTCTGTGCCTGCATGATGGTGCTGATTAATCCTTTTTCTCGCAGGCGTTCTAACACATCATAAACGTTAACTCGATGAACATGAGAATGTTTGGTTATTTCTGCAGCATTAGCAGAGCCTAATTTTATGAGGGCAAGATAGACTTTGGCTTCATTTTTAGTAAGTCCTGCTTCTGATAATGTGTTTTCCAGGGTCATGATGATTATAAATTAAGAGTGTTTTATAATAGTTGTGGTTGTAGTAGTGAGGATTGCTACATCTATTTTTTAAGAAAGAGGATACTTAGTAAACACTTATTTATCTATAATCTCTGTATTGGGAAGTCCTCGAAAATTATTATCGGCGGTAATTAATATTGAATTTTGTTCCATTGCAGTTGCGTAGATGAGAGCGTCGATGGCAGATAAATTATATTTTACCGAAAAATTCACCGCTTGGCTCAGAATATCTTCATTAAGATTGATAATAATCCCTCTTAATTTTATGAATTGTAATGCTCTTTCTATCTCTTCAGGAGTTACTTTCAGTTTAATGAGTCTTTTCTCAACTTCATATAAAGAAAGGATAGAACATTGTACTACTTCACTACTTTCAATAATAGCAATGGAATTTTTACTGGTTTCTGCAAAATGGTCTAACCAAATTGATGAGTCAATGAATTTCATCAGTATCGATCTCTTTTATCTCGTAAATTTTTAAGTAATTCTTGTCGAGTCCATTTTTTCCCCAAAAAACCGCGGTACAGCTTGGCATATGCGCCCATGGACATGAAATTCTTGATGACATCATCATAGGTTTTGGCATGGGTTTGTTCTTTTACTCTTTTTAATAGTTCTAACGTTTCTTCTTGGATTTGAATTGTTGTTGCCATTTTCACCATAGTACTATAGTGTTATATAAATGTTTTGGTGAGAAATTTCATTAATTATCCAATTTCATTTTTAACATCTCTTTATACGCAGGCATCCACGTTTCGTAAATCATAATTAAGTGCTCATAATTTCTAATAACATGAGGAAAATGTTTTCTTAAATCATTAATAATCTTATTAAATTGTTGATAACTTTCAACCGCAAATTCAAATTCCACTTCCCAAGGTGCAAGACTCCTAATATAATACAAAGAATTAGGGTGTCTGTTCATCCATTCAAATAATGTTTTTTCATCTTTCTCAGAAAGCGTTCTAAAATAAATAATTGCTTTGAAAAATTCTAATCCTAACTTGTTTAAGTCAACTGCTATTCTGTAACTAAGAATTATTCCTTTTTGTTCCAGTTTCTTTATTCTTCCTCTAACAATTTCAATAGTTGAATTCACTTTTCTGGATAACTCTGCCAGGGGAATTCTAGCATCATTGGCCAATATGTTTAGTATTTTAGAATCAAGCGGGTCAATTGGATTATTAACCACATCTCCCCCAAATATAACTGATTGGTAATCTTTGGTATCCATTAAAAACTTTTTATTATACTGTCTTGTATCGACCATAGTTCCAAGTATTTTATTTACGATAAGATGCTGCCATTTTGAAAGAAGATAGTTTATTTTCGTACAATATTCTGGGATACTTTTTGAGAGTATGGCAAAAACTACATCAAAAGCACCGTCGGAGATGCCCATCCAATAGATGTCTTTATTATTTTTCAATTCTTCGAATAATTTTTCCCTTTCTTCGGGAATGTTTTCCAACTTGAGATAGACTTTAAACATATAAAAACCTAATTTGTTAGGGTTAATGGAGGTAATAAATTTCTCAATAATTCCTTTCTTTTGTAATTGTTGAATCCGATATTTTACTGCTTCTCTGGATTTGTTTACTTTTTTGGCAAGAGCAGAATTAGAAATACGACAATTTTTATCAAGTTCTGTTAATATCTTCCTATCTGTCAAGTCCAGCTTAACTTTCTCCATAATGTGCCAATTAGTGTTTTAATATATAAATTTTTCTATAAAACGGTCAAAATACTGAAATAAGTTTATTATATGTGTTGTAACTACCTAATAGTTATGAAAATAGATTTAATTCAACCGAGGCACAATTATGCTCCTCCCCAAGGATTAGGGCATGTCTATATGCCCACTTCTCTACTTACGGCAGGTGCTCGACTACTCAACGCAGGAGTAGATGTCACATTTCATGATGAAAATATAAGACCTACAAAAGTGTCTTCTGATTATGTGGGATTTAATTTATTGGGTGCGCCCTATATTCCGGAAGTGATAAACTTACAAGACAGAATTAGGCAGGAATGTGGAGAGAAAACTTTCCTCGCTGGTGGTCAAGTTATTTCTGGTTTAAGTCAGGACCAATTAGTACAATTATTTGGTAATTCAACCCATAATGGAAATGATGACTCTGCACTCGCAAGAGTTCTGGGGATAGACAGGAAAAGATTAACTTCACCAGAACAGACTTCACTTATTCCCGCATATGAACGATTAGATGCTGAAGCTATGAAAATGTATCTTTCCCGAGAATTTTCTCTTTTTGTCTCTCAAGGATGTAAGTTTTCATGCGATTTTTGTGCTGCGGTGAGGACTTATAAAGATTCAGAAACTGGACAAACAATCAGAGTACAAGAATCTTACCGACATTTAGATGTAATCAAAACGGATTTAGATTATTTAGTTAGAAAAGCAAAATCTTTTGGTTTAGAGGAACTGCAATTATACCTATCTAATCTGGATGTATTTCAAACACCGGCTCAATTGCTTAAATTTGTGTATACTGTTCAAGAAGTTAAGCAAAGCAATCCGGACTTTAAAATTCGACTTCGTGGTTTGGCTACGGTAGATTCTTTTTTACGAGCAAAAGAAGATATGCCTAACAGTATAGAAGAATTAGTAAATGCTGGATTTCACACCGTTGGGTTTGGTGTTGATGGTTGGACTAAAGAAGTGTGGAAAGCAGTTAAGAAAGGCCATAATACGGAAGAGAAATGTTTAGAAGCAATTAGATCATCAAAAGATGATTTTGGAATTACCCCAGAAATATTAATGGTTTTTGGACATCCCACAGCTGACACCGAAGAATCTCTTAGTGCTGCGTATCAAGTAACTAGAATGGTAGTTGAAAATAATCAGGCAGTTCCTAGACCTCACGTTTCAAAAGATTTTATTCCTGGGAACAATGGTTGGAGAAGTCTAGAACACGCAAAAGCAGTTGAAAGTTTATTAGCACATCCGGAATCATTTCAGTCATTAGACTTTACTGCTCTTCCTTCAAAATTAACCCATCCAAATGAAAAAATACGAGAATTGGCAACAAAATACTTTTTGAAAATGTGTGAACTTCCAGGGAATACTACTCAATATGTTAAACCTATAACACCAGATTTGACACCGAAAGAAATAGAAAAAGTGAAAAAATTTAACCAAAATCATTTTGACCGTTAGCAATTAGGATAATCGCTTAAATCTATTTTCTTTCCATAATTTTTCCCAAAACCAGAAACAATAAATATAACTTCATATTTCTTGCCACCATGAACACTACATTTGAACAAAAAAAGTTTTTATTCGTCTCCTTAGATGGTCTGATAGGGGATATCGCTTGGCAAGTTCTTAAAGAAGGACATCAAGTTAAATATTTCATCGAAGCCAAAGAAGAAAAAGAAGTTACCGATGGTTTTGTTCCTAAAGTTGATAATTGGGAAGCAGAAGTTGATTGGGCTGATATTATTATATTTGATGATGTTCTGGGAGAAGGAGCTAAAGCCCAGAAACTTCGTAAACAAGGAAAATTAGTCATCGGTGGTACTTCTTACACTGATAAATTAGAAGATGACCGTGCTTTTGGACAAGAAGAATTAAAAAAAGCCGGTGTGCCTATCCTTCCTTACAGAGATTTCACTTCTTTTGATGATGCTATCAAATTTGTACAGCAAGATCCGGGAAAGTATGTCATCAAACCTAGTGGTTTAGCCGCCAATATCAAAGGACTTCTCTTTATCGGAGAAGAAGATGATGGAAAAGACGTTATCCAAGTATTGGAAGATTATCAAAAAGCGTGGTCTAAGAAGATCCCTTTATTCCAATTACAGAAGAAAGTCTCGGGGGTAGAAGTAGCGGTGGGAGCTTTCTTCAATGGCAAAGAATTCGTCTATCCTATCAATGTTAATTTTGAGCATAAGAAATTATTTCCGGGAAATTTAGGACCATCTACGGGAGAGATGGGCTGTTTGATGTTCTGGTCTGGTCCTAATAAAATATTTAATCAAACTTTGAAGAAAATGGAACCGAAATTAGCAGAGGAAGGCTATGTTGGTTACATTGACATAAATTGTATTGTGAACAACCACGGTATTTATCCTTTAGAGTTCACTTCTCGGTTCGGGTATCCTACTATCAATATCCAACAGGAAGGTATGACCACGCCAATCAGCGAATTCTTTTATGATCTAGCTCAGGGAGGAAATAGCAAACTTAAAGTTAAAAGTGGATTTCAAATAGGAGTGAGGATAGTTGTTCCCCCTTTCCCTTTTGATGATCCAGAGACATTTAAAGTAAAATCAAAAGATTCGGTTATTTTCTTCAAGAAACCACCAGAAGGAGTTCATCCGGAGGATGTTAAGTTAGTCAATGAGGAATGGGTGGTTACGGGAACATCCGGAGTAGTATTAATTGTCTGTGGTACGGGGCAAACGATGAAACAAGCTCAAAGTCAGGCCTATGGCAGAATAAAGAATATTAATATTCCTCACATGTATTATCGAACTGATATAGGGGATAGATGGTTTGAGGATAGTGATAGATTGCATACCTGGGGATATTTAAGGGAGATATAAGTTGATATTTTTTTTAATTATTATTTTTTAGCATATTCAGCCGCCACTGCTGCACCATACAAACTAACATCATAATTAGTTATGACAAAAATAGGTATTTGCTCCAATACTTTTTTGAGTTTGTGATTATTTGTAAATTCTTCTCGGAATTCCCTTGTGTTAAAAATATCTTTATTTTTAGCGGCGATTCCTCCTCCAATATATACTCCGCCTAGTGCGAGGGCATCTAACGCAAAGTTTTGAGCACAACGGGCGTAAAAATGAGCGAATATTTTGAAAGTATCTTTGCACTGTTGAGATTCCTTTCGATATTTTGAGATTAAAACAGCACTAGCTCCATTTAGTTCTATATCTTTTAGCATTTTTTTTGTTTCTAGAGCATATTTATTCTTTTTACTTAAAAAATTATAGATTATTTCAATTCCCTTTCCGGATAAAACGTCTTCCCAGCAGACTGAATCTATCCGAAATTCTCGTTTAATAAATTCCATCAATTCATATTCTTCCTCATTTTGGATGGAAATTTTAGCCAGTCCTCCATCTGAGGGTAAGGGAATATAACTTTTAGTCGTTTTGTTCCAGATAAGAATACTTTTTCCCAATCCTGTTCCTGCGCCTAACAGTATTCTAGGCTGTTGATGTACTTTTGTTCCACTTTTTACTTGCAGCAAGTCTTTATGATGAAGAACATCGATGCCGTATCCCATTGCTTCAAAATCATTGAATACAAAACAAGGTAATCTGGTTTCTTTCTGTATCTCTTTAACACTTATTTTGAGGGGAAGATTAGTTCCATGCACTTCTCCTTTTTCTGTTACACGTCCTGCGGCAGCTATGGAGATCAAGTTAACTTTCAATTTGTATTTGAAATTGAGGTATTCAACGATTTTCTTCATAAATTTTCCAAATTCAACCAGTTCTCTAGTATGAAAATGAAGAGAGAGGATTAACTTATGGCCTTTTTCTTCCATTACGGCAAAATCGCTGTTGGTGCCTCCGATATCTGCCACTAAAATTAATTTAGAATGGTTTCTAGGTGGGGAGGGAAGGGAATGTTTGTCTTCTTTTACTGCTGTGTGGAAAAAGTTCTCGGGAGAAATAATTTTTGACTTTGATGATTGTTTCATTTTTTTTAGTTTGCCCTCTTGGCATTATTTATCTGTCATTATCTATCTTTTCAAGAATGAAAATATTCCTCTTTTTTTCTTCGTGTTTTTTCCTGCTTTTGCAACAGTTTCTTTTTTCTTCTGTTTCAAGGCATTTTGAATTGCTTCAACATCATATCCTACAATAATATTTCCACCTATATCTAATACGGGAACGCCCATTTGATTAGATTTTTTAAACATTTCATTACGAGCTTTTTCGCTGTTATTGATATTCAATTCGACGTAAGAAACTTTATGGCTTTTTAGCCAAGTTTTAGTTTTCTGACACCAAGGGCAGGTAGTAGTGGTATATATTTTCACTTTAGACATTGTGGACACCTCTTTTTGATTAGGGGAGAGTTTTAAGTTTATAATTGTTTCTTTGAGCAGGGCTCTGTAGAAAAAGTCGTTGCCTAGGCAACTCACGAACGCCTTCTAGTAAGCAGGTCACGAACGAAGTGACTTGAAAGTGACTCGACTGCTGCGATTGGGATTTTTATTTCTCTTCGTTTAATAGATGTTTATATTGATAGAAACATTTAAATAGTTATATAAATATATACAACCTACTGATTGAAAATGCTAGAATTATTAACTAAAAGAAAGGACATTTTACACTATCCTCAATTAGATACAGTGCTAATGGTCGAAAAATTCATTTACAATAATAGTGGTGAATTTAAGAAAAAATCTCTCTGGGAGCATTTACCTAAACAAATGATGTATCAAACGTTCTGCGTCATTATCGATTATCTGATGGAATCTGGAAAAATAGCCATAGATAGTGAGGGAAAAATAGCCTGGGTTTGGGATCCGGAAGGGGTTAAGCGGTACTTAGCGAGGAAAGATCTTTCATGGAATTAAACTCCGAAGTAAAATTTGGAGATGACAATCTTAAGAAAGCGTATCACGAATTAGAAACTGGCAAATTTGAAGATAAGCAATTAAAAGAATGGCTAGATCGGGCAGTTGTAGATTTGAGGAAGAATGTGTTTAGTGGGATACAAATCGCAAAAAGATTAATTCCAAAAGAATATCATCACAAATATGGTTCTCTTGACAATCTTTGGAAGTACAACTTGCCAAATGCTTGGAGATTAATTTACACCATAAAAAGAGATGAAGTGATTGTTCTTAGTATTGTTCTAGAGTGGATGGATCATAAAGAATATGAACGGAAGTTTGGGTATTGATAGTTTGCACCATCAAAAATAATGTGAAATTTTAAATACTCTCCAATCTTCTCTATATCCATGTTCAAAGATCGAAAAGAGGCGGGACAATTATTAGCTCAAAAACTTTCTCGATATCAAGATAATCCCATTGTTGAAACGGAAAAAAATTGATATCAGCACTTTCTTTTTTATCGATTGTGTTACCAAGACTATTATAGAACCAAAGTTATCACCTAAGAATGTGGTATTTATCTTCCCCTAAAGATTTGACAGCTATAAGTCTGGCAGTGAGAGAAATAGTTAAGAAATATGCGCCGTTAATTATCATTGATCCCCTTTCTACTTTAGCAGTATATCATTCTGAAAATGTCTTAATCCATTTCTTTTACGATCTCATCAGCAAAGTAGGATTAAATTCTTCTGTCTGTCTGATATTTCTAAGAAGTAGAATGTTATTAAAAGTTGATATCCCGACATGAAAGTGATTTACTCATCTCCACAATATTTATTAACCCATGGCAGTTGTTTATTCACATGCATATAAACACTAAAAGAAATTTAGTCTGGGTAATAATCCTATTAGGGATTATCGGAATGCTGACCTCCATTTATCTCACTACCCTTCATTACAAAGAAACAGCGGTTAACCAGCCGTGTGATATCAATCCTCAAGTGTCTTGTTCTACAGTTAATAGTAGTATCTATTCTGAATTCTATGGGATACCAGTAGCTAGCTTTGGAGTTCTATTTTTCCTGATTACTCTGTTTATGTGTTGGTTAATTTTAAAGAAAGATAAACATCATCATCGTTTAATATATTGGCATATTTTGGGATTATTATTTGTAATCTATTTTATTGTCATTGAAGTTATTTTAAAAACCGTATGTCCTTTATGTTCTCTGGTTCATGTAATTGTTATAATTACTTTGATTTTATCTATCTTAATTTACAGAGCTGAAACGCAAACTAATGCTTTAAAATAGATTTTGAAAATAGATTATTACAACTAAAAAATAAAAAAAACGGAAAAGAGGGATAAATATGGTGGCTAAAAAAAATACAAAGAAAAGTACCAAAAGTACTAAAAGCAAGAAATCTTCCCAGAAAGGAAAGAAAGTTTGTAAGTTTTGCTAATAATATATTTTTTGTTAGTAATCTATTCGTGGTGCGAGTATAAAAAGGTTAGGTGGTAAGAATTATTTGATTCAAGCCACCCAAAACCTTTATTAATTTAAGTGTCTTTATAGACTAAAAAGAGGTAGATCATATGTCTAAGAAACAAGAGTCTTATGTTTTTTGGTTGGCCGTTATTCTAAGTGTAATTGGAATATTGGCTGTAGTGGTCTTAGCTCTTAATGCTATAGATTTATTTTAACCATGAAACCGACAAAAATTATAAAACCACTTGTAAAGATCGCGGACATAAAGAAACTCAAGCTTATAGCTAATCAGATCCGGCAAGATATCATAACTTCTTTAGTTTCTGCCGGTTCGGGGCATTCTGCCGGTCCTTTAGGCATGGCTGACGTTTTCACTGCTTTATATTTTCATGTTCTAAATCATAATCCCAAATATCCGTTTTGGCCGGAAAGAGATATTTTCGTTCTTTCCAATGGACATATTTGTCCGGGATTATATGCGACTATGGCCAATGTGGGTTATTTTCCCAGATTTGAGTTGAAAACGTTGCGTCATTTTGGAACTAGATTACAAGGACATCCTCATCGAACTGCCCTACCGGGATTAGAAACAACTTCTGGTCCATTAGGAAGCGGTTTATCCCAGGCTTCGGGGATGGCGTATGCGTTAATCATGGACAAGAAGAAAAATAGAGTTTATTGTATGATGAGCGATGGCGAGCAAGAAGCAGGCAATACATGGGAAGGAGCTATGTTTGCAGGGAGAAATAAGTTACACAATTTAACTGCTATCATGGATAGAAATAATATTCAAATAGATGGACATACTGAAGACATCATGCCTCTAGAACCAATAGCTGACAAGTATCGGGCATTTAATTGGCATGTCATTGAAGTTGATGGCAATAATATTCAAGCAATTATCGATGCGTGTGATGAAGCCAAAACTATTTTTGAAAAACCAACGTTGATTATCGCTCACAATATTCCGGGTAAAGGAGTTTCATTCATGGAAAATGAGTATGAATGGCATGGTAAGCCTCCTACAGCAGAGCAAGGAAAGATTGCTTTGGCGGAATTAAAAGTGTGGCGGGGAAATATTATTAAAAATAGGGATTGAGAAACAAGAGCAGAAGAGCCACAAAGATAAAAGTAACAATGATACAAAAATTAAATGAGGGAATAAAATTAAAGAATTAAATTAGAGAATAAAAATGGGAATAATAATGTCAAAAGCATATTTGGTAAGTAATTTGCTATCCAAAGATATTAAGAGAGTAGATACCAGAAATGGTTATGGGAGAGGGTTAGTCAAAGCTGGTGAAAAGAATAAGGGCGTAGTGGTATTATGTGCTGATTTAACTGAATCTACTCGATCTTTATGGTTTAAAGAAAAATTTCCCGATAGATTTATTCAACTAGGTGTGGCGGAACAAAATTTAGCTACAGTCGCTTCGGGACTCGCAGCTATGGGCAAGATACCTTTCATCTCTTCGTATGCCGTATTTTCTCCTGGTAGAAATAATGAACAAATCAGAACAACTATCAGTTATAATAGTTGGGATAGTAAACCCGGGAAAGAAATAAATGTAAAAATAGGTGGCGCCCATGCCGGAATTTCTGTAGGTCCGGACGGAGCAACACATCAAGCTTTGGAAGATGTAGGATTGATGAGATTACAGCCAGGAATGGTGGTGTTAGTTCCTTGTGATGATGTAGAAGCAGAAAAAGCGACTATTGCTGCGGCAGAACATCCTGGTCCGGTTTACATTCGTTTTGGCAGAGCAGCATACCCTCAAATTACTACTCCTAAAACTCCTTTTAAGATTGGCAGAATTGAAGAATTTCGATCAGGATCTGATTGTACTATCGTTGCCAATGGGCCTTTAGTGTATGAAGCTTTAATGGCTGCAGAAAAATTAAAGAAAGAGATTGATTGTCAAGTCTTAAATTGCTGTTCAGTAAAACCTTTAGATGGACAAACTTTATTGCAAGCAGTAAG
>Ga0209541_10007405_pt1 | contig 18490 bp, 17 predicted proteins | sample RifCSPlowO2_01_FD_184027 | JGI IMG/M metagenome (GOLD analysis project Ga0209541, IMG submission 184027) | Groundwater microbial communities from Rifle, Colorado - Rifle CSP2_plank lowO2_0.1 (SPAdes) (version 2) | ecosystem: Environmental > Aquatic > Deep subsurface > Groundwater | place... | reverse complement strand
GTCGGCAAAGAGCATTTTGACATCGCGCAGGAATGTCTGAAGGTGCTCACGAAATATGAGGAATTAAGACGCATCGTCGCCGTTATCGGCGTGGAAGAATTGTCCAAGGCGGACCGCGTCCTTTACGAGCGCGCGCGTAAACTGCTCAATTTTTTAACACAGCCGTTTTTTACGGCGGAAACGTATACCGGCAAAAAGGGGCAATATGTCGCTTTACGGGAAACGCTTGGCGGCTGCCAGAAGATCATCGAGGGCCGGGCGGACACGACGCCGGAAGAACAGTTCTATCTGATCGGGGATTATCCGGAACAATGATCTCGTATCTCGTATTTCGTCGTTCGTATCTCGTGGTCAAGACAAACGAGATACGAGATGCCTGGAGAATAGAAATATGTCAGTCAGAATTGGCGAAATACTGGTTGAAAAACAGCTCATCACCGAGGAGCAGCTGGCCCAGGCGGTGGCGGAACATCAAAAGAGCAAGGAGTTCCTCGGACAGACGCTCATCCGTTTGGGTTTTATCAGCGAGGAAAAACTCCTGAAGATCCTGGCGGGGCAGCAGGGCATTACCTTCCTGAATTTGCAGGACGTCAAATTCGATGACGAGATCATCAAAAAGATGCCGGCCAAGTTCGCCTGGCATTACAAGATCATGCCCATTACCCTCAAGGGCAACGTGCTGACCGTGGCCATGTCCAACCCCTTTGATATGTGGTCGGTCGATGACCTCGAGACAAATTTGGGATATCGCGTCGAGACGGTGCTGGCGCTGTCATCGGATATCGTTGACGCCATCCGCAAATACTACGGGGTGGGCGCGGAAACCATCGAGCGCATCCTCGCCGAAACGCCGCAGGGAGAAAAGATCGCCGAGGCCGCCGCCAAAGAAAAGATCGAGGACCTGGAAAAGTCCCCGGATGCGGCATCGGTGGTCAGGCTGGTCAACCAGATCCTCCAACAGGCCATCCAGGGCCGGGCGACCGACATCCATTTTGAGCATTTCCGCAGTGAACTCCTTCTGCGTTACCGCGTCGACGGGATTCTTTACGACGCGCAGGTATCGGAGAACATGCGTTATCTTTACCCGGCCATCATCTCCCGCATCAAGGTCATGGCCAACCTCGATATCGTGGAGCGCCGGGTCCCCCAGGACGGCCGGGCGAAGGTCAAGATCGCCGAAGAGGAATACGAATTGCGCGTTTCCGTTCTGCCCACACTTTCCGGCGAGAATGTGGTCATCCGTATCCTGCCGATGCTGATGCTTTTTAGCATGGCGGATCTGGGGATGCAGCCCGGGGAGCTGCAGATCTTGCAGCGCGTTCTGCAAAAGCCGCATGGGATCATCTTCGTGACAGGCCCGACCGGCAGCGGGAAAACGACGACGCTTTATACCTGCTTGAGCCGGCTCAACACGCGGGAACGCAAGATCATCACTATCGAAGACCCGGTTGAGTATGAATTAAGGGGGGTCTCGCAAATCCAGGTCAACCCGAAGATCAATTTGACGTTTGCCAGCGCGTTGCGCAGTATCCTGCGCCATGACCCGGATGTCATCATGGTCGGGGAGGTCCGGGACTTTGAAACGGCCAGTATCACCATCCAGACGGCCTTGACCGGGCATTTGGTATTTTCCACCCTCCATACCAACGACGCGGCCGGCGCCGCGACAAGGTTGATTGACATGGGGATAGACCCGTTTTTAATTACCTCCTCGGTGGAGATGTTTGTGGCGCAAAGGCTGATCCGCAAGATCTGCGCGCAGTGCAAGGAACCGTCCAAAACTCCCCTGGAAAAATCGCAGTTGGCCAATCTGCCCAAAGGGATAGACTCTAATAAACCTGTTTTCCGCGGCAAAGGATGCAACGCCTGCAACAACACCGGGTATAAAGGAAGGACAGGGATTTACGAGCTTTTGGTGATGAATGAGACGATACGGGAAATGATCTTGCGCAAAGAATCTTCTGACAAAGTCGAGGCCAAGGCCATTGCGCTGGGGATGAAGCCGATGTCCCAGGACGGCTGGGAAAAAGTTTTCGCAGGTGTGACAACGCCCGAAGAAGTGCAACGCGTCACGCAAGTGGCGGAGTAGTAGAATTTACAATAAACAAACTACAAATTACAAACAATATACAATCTTAAAATAACAATGACCAAAAATATTTTTGTATTTTGTGATTTGTAAATTGTTTGTGGTTTGGGAGTTGTGTATTGGAATTTTAAATTTATGCCCACCTTTATTTATAAAGCTAAAAGAGGTCCGGAGAACCTCGAAACAGGTGAAGTGACCGCCGTCCATCCGGATGAGGCGGTCACGAAACTGGAGGCCATGGGGTTAAGCCCCATTACCATCGTCGAGAAAGAATCCGCCGGAGCCAGGACGGCCCCGCCCGCCGAAGAACATGCGCCGGCGCATTCCGGCGTCAAAAATTATTTGCCCGGCGTCCGGTTTGCCAAAGTCAGAACGAAGGATATCGATACGTTCACCTGGCAGCTGGCCAGCCTGGTCAAGGCGAGCGTGCCGATGCTGCGCGCGCTTTCGTTGATCTCCCAGCAGACCGACAACAAGGCGCTTAAAACAGTCGTTGACGATCTGCACGATCAGGTCAAGGACGGCAAGACGCTCTCCGAAGGGATGCGCAAATACCCGCATCTTTTTAATAATCTTTATTTGAGCATGATCAGATCCGGCGAGCAGGGCGGCGTCCTGCACGAGGTTTTGTACCGGATCGCCGAATACCGCGAGAAAGAACAGGTGGTCGTCCGGAAGATCCAGGCGGCGCTGGCGTACCCGGCGGTCATGGTCGTCGTCGGGATCGGGACGGTCTTCGTCATGCTGACGGTGTTCATGCCAAAATTTATCGGCATTTTCGCGACGATGAAGCAAGCCCTGCCCGTGCCCACCCGGGTCCTGATCGGGAGCAGTCAATTTATGTCGAAGAACTGGATCGGATTCTTGATCGCCAGCGCTTTTATCGTGGTCATCTTCGGAAGGGTCAAGCCTTCCAGCCGGAAAAAATTTATGTTCGACCTGGTCAAGCTGCATATCCCGTTTATCCGGGAATTCATCCGTAATGCCGAGATCGCCAAATTCGCCAGGACCCTCGGGACCCTCCTGAAAAACGGTTTATCCGTCTATGACAGCCTGGCCCTTGCCACGGATACGCTGGATAATGACGCCCTGCGCACCCAGCTAAAACAGGCCGGGCAGGATATCGTCCAGCAGGGGGCCACGCTATCTTCGAGTCTTTCGAAGATCAAAGTCTTCCCTCATTTTGCCGTGAACATGATCGCCGTCGGCGAAGAAAGCGGGAAGCTGGAAGAATCCTTAAGCGGCATTGCCAGTTCTTATGAGAAGGAAGTGGAGCAGGCTATCGGCGTGATGACCTCGCTTCTGGAACCCTTGCTGATCCTTGTGATCGGCGGGGTGATCGGATTTATCGTTTTCGCTTTATTGTTGCCGATATTCAACATCGGCACGATGGCGCGGTAGTAGACATCAGACTTCAGACTTCAGACATCAGACATCAGACATCAGACATCAGACAACAGACCAGAAAATTAATTGGCATTATTTCAGGGAGGATTCTCACATGCAGAATGATCGCGAAAGACAGGTTCAAATTTTAAGTTTTTTTCAATTTCCTAAAATTTGTTTTTCTTTTAGGCTGAAGTCTGACGTCTGTAGTCTGAAGACTATACGTGGTTTCACGCTCATCGAGCTTATGATCGTCGTTATTATCATCGCCGCTTTGGCCGCGATGGTCGTACCCCGTTTGGGTTCGCGTTCCGAACAGGCTAAAGTGGCAGTCGCCGAGGCGGACATCGGTTCCAACATCGGCCTGGCTTTGAAATTGTATAAGCTGGATAACGGACGCTATCCAACGACATCCCAGGGACTCAAAGGCCTTCTTTCGAAACCCACCTCGAGTCCGGTCCCCGGCAACTGGAACGGGCCGTATCTTGAGCGGGACCCTCTGGATCCGTGGAAGAATACCTATCAGTACAAGAGTCCGGGTTCGCATAACGCGGACAGTTATGACCTTTATTCGTTAGGCACTGATGGCGTGGAAGGGAACGAGGATGATGTTACGAATTGGCAATGACCAGGGTCCAGCGTACAGCGTACAGCGTATAGGGAAAGAAAAAATCCTATCCCCGATCCCCGATCCCCTATCCCCTCATAAGGGTGTTACGCTCGTCGAAGTCCTTCTCGCCGTCGTTATCCTTTCTATTGGTATCGCGGGTGTGCTGCGGGCGTACGCCGCTTCCATCGGGGCATTGGAGATTAGCCGCGATACGGTCAATACGATTGAATTGTTAAAAGAAAAGATGGCGGATGTTGAACAGGACATGATCGAGCAGGGAGGGATCTCCGCGGGAAGCGCGCGCGGTCAATTTGCAGAGGAATTTAAAGATTACAACTGGACGTGGGAGGCCAGGACGAGTGCCCGGGAAGGTCTCTGTGAATTGGCCATGTCCATTTTTCGTGGCGAGAACGGCACGAGACAGTTTTCGGTAGTTACCTATGCGCCGAATAAGGATTATGAGCCGCAGGAATAAAAAAGGTTTTATCCTGAACCAGTCCCCGGATAAAAGGACTGGTTCAGGATTCCGCCCAATGGCCTCCAGGCCATTGGGCTTCACAATCATCGAGCTTTTGCTGGCCGCTTCCATGATGAGCATGGTCGCCCTGGCCGTTCTTTCGACGTTCGGGACAGGCCTGCGGGCCTTTGAGCGCGTGCAATCTTTCGGGGGATTTCAGGCCGATGTCTTATTGTTCCTGGAAGGATTTGAGCGCGACGTGCGCAATACTTTTGTGTTTTCGGAGGTTAAATTTAAAGGGGATAGTCAAAGCATGAGCTTCGCGTCCGTCGGCACGAAGCTTGCTGAAGATGGCCATGCGTTTACTGTGCTTGAGGAAAGATCGTATGGTTTTGACAGCTCGCAAAAGGCGCTGGTAGAAAAGGAAGAAGATTTTGCCCCGGTAGTTTCCTCTGTTATTGAAGGAAGTGTTCGTACGCAACAAGTGGCTCCGATCAAGGCGGTCATGTTCCAGTATTATTCTTATCGCAAAGAGATCGAAGACGGGAAAGAAAAGATCGAATCCGGCTGGCAGGGGACGTGGACGGATGAGGAAAGGATTCCCCGGGGGATCAAGATTCAGTTGACCTTTGAGGAAGGCGGTAAGGAAGTTTCGCTGGCGCGGACGGTTTTTATCCCTTCCGGCGGGGATGTCGGCGGTGATGAGCAAGACGATGAAGAACAGGAGGCTGGCGCGGACGGGCAAGGAGATGTTTGAGAGGATCTCTTTCCCCGGATCGCGCGCCAAACGCGGGAGCATTCTGGTCGTCGTTTTGTGGGCTCTTTTTTTTCTGGCCGCGTTGGCCGCTGCCATTTACGCGCTCCTGGCGCCCCAGATCGGACTGGCAGGACGGTTGAAAGACAGGACACGGCTTTATTATCTGGCCCAGGCGGGAGCGCAGAAGGCGATGGCGGTGCTGGCAGACGATGAAACGGAAGATACCGACGGGTTCAAGGATGTATGGGCTAACAGCGAAGAGGAATTTAAGGATATGCACTTGAGCGCAGAAGGATATGTCAGCGTCAGCTATAAATTGCTCAACGATGATGGCGCAGAAGAAACACGTTATGGTCTGGTGGATGAAGCAGGAAAGATCAATGTCAACAAGGCGACCGCGGATGTCCTTGAACAACTTTTTGAATTGACGGCGCAGACGACCTCGCAGACGGCCAGCGATATCGCCGACTCGATATTGGATTGGGTCGATGAAGACAGTGACCCGCATACCAACGGTGCCGAGGACGGTTACTATGAGGGGCTCGCGCAAGCTTACGCGTGCAAGGACGCGAAATTCCAGATCCGGGAGGAATTACTGCTGGTCAAAGGGATGACGCAGGACATTTTCGATAAAGTCGGTGCGTATCTGACCGTTTATGGTAATGGGAAAGTAAATTTTAATACGGCCGGCAAATATGTTTTAGAAGCGCTGGGAATGAGCGATACGCTGGCGGATAAATTGATCCAGTTTCGCCGCGGTAACGACGACCAGGAAGCAACGGCTGACGACAATATTTTCGAGTCCGTGGAAACCGTCGCGGCGTCGTTAAGCAATGGCGTCGGTTTGTCCGCGGAGGAAGCCGGGCAGTTAAACACTGTTATCGCTTCCGGTTTGGTGGGCGTGCGTTCGGATTATTTCAGCGGTGAGTCCAACGCCGAGTTGCGTTATGACGATGAGGAAGAAGCGAGGCCGACGACCAACATCTTTTTTGTCGTGGACAGGGGAAAAAACATACGGTATTGGCGCGAACAATAAATGGATAATAAAATCACGACAAAATTAAAATTGCCCCAAGGCCGCAAACCGGCCGTTGTCGTGGAAATAGGCAACGACTGGTTGAAAGTGATGGAGGGCAATCCATCCGCCAAAGAAAGTTTTGTTACCAAGGCGAGCTTCAGAAAACTTGTTGAGATCAAAGAACCGGTGACGGTTGCCCTGGCCAAGATTTTCAAGGATTTGAAACTCAACACGCAGGGGATTATCGCCTGCATCCCGCGGCATCTTGTCACCGTGCGCATTCTTGAATTTCCCTCGACCAACCCCAAAGATATCCGGGACATGGTTTCCTTGCAGGTCGGCAAGCAGACCCCGTATTCCAGAGACGAGATCATTTTTACGTATAAAACGATCGGGGTGAGCGCTACGGGTTATACCAAGGTGATGCTGGTCATCGCCCGGCGCAATCTGGTCAACGCGCGTGTCGAAGTCTTGCAAAAAGCCGGTATCGAGGTTGAAAAAGTCACCATGAGCTCCGAAGGCCTCGCCCACTGGTTTCAGATGACGTATTGGGAAGAGACCGCGCCAGGGAAAGCCAAGGTTTATGACGACGTCAAACTCGATGACCAGGCGGTTATCTGTGTCGACATTGATTCCAACTATTCGGATTTTATCGTTCTGCGCAAGGCCAAGCTCGTGTATACGCGCAATTTCCTGGTCGGGGCAAATCATCTTTTGGGAGACGACGCAACTTGGCGGGACAAATTCGGCGAAGAGATTGTCCATTCCATGGGACTTTATCAGAATGAAGAAAGAGACGCGAAAATCGTTCAGTTGTTTCTAGGTGGAAGTGCGGCGCATATCCCGCAATTGGCACAGGTGCTGGGGGCGAACGTGGGCGTGCCGGTTGTGATGACGGAACCGACCTATCAGATTCATCTCTCCAAAGGGGTGACATTGTTTGAAAAGGACGAGGGGCGTTTTGTTTCTCCGTGCCCTTTGATCGGGATGGCTTTGGACGCGGCGGCCCTGGAGCTGGATCTGACCTCCAGTGAACTGCGCATCAAAAAACAGATGGAGGGCAGAAGAAAGCAGATCACCGTGACCGGCGTCCTGGTACTTTCCATCATTATGATGTTATCGACTTTATTCTTTATTGTTTTTTACGGGAAAAGCAGTTATTTGGTCGGAATTAAGAAATCCGTCGCCCGTATCGAAAAAGAGGCCTCGGAAGTCGAGCGAATGCGATCCTCGATCAGCTTGGTCAAGGGAAGGCTTGATGCCAAGAAAAATTCCATCAATATTCTCCATGAGATCAGCCGGCTGACGCCCCAGGAAATTTATTTTACGAATATCAACATCGAAGAGAACAAACAGACCGTTTTGCAGGGGCGGGCCGCCGCGATGTCCAATGTTTTTGAATTCGTGACTACGTTGGAAAATTCACCCTATTTTGAGAACGTGCAGACGACGTACACGACGACGAAAAAAGAAAAAGATACGGAATACGCGAAATTTGAGATCATATGCATGCATGAAAAAGACAAGGAAAATTTTGACAATAAAACGCCGGAAACGCCGCAACCGCAAAACGCAGGACCATAGATGATCTGGGACAAACTTTCTAAAAAAGAAAAAATCGGATTAAGCGTCGCGTTCGCTTTTCTGGCCCTGGCGTTCCTGGACCGGCTGTTGATCAGTCCCATCCGGGCGCGGTTTAACGCGCTCAACCAGCAGATCCGGATCAGCGAAAAGCAACTGGGCAGTGACATGCGCAACATAAACCAGAAAAAATTCATCAGTGAGGAATACGAGCAGTATCTTCCGTATGTCCGGCGCAGCGGTTCGGATGAGGAAGAAGTGGCAAAGATCCTGGGAGAAATCGAAGCCCTGGCGCGAAAATCTTCCGTTTATCTAGTCGACATGAAGCCGCGCAAGCCGCGGGACGTGGAGTTTTATAAAGAATATACGGTGGAAATCGAGGCGGAGGGTTACCTGGAATCACTGATGAGTTTTATTTACCAGTTAAACACTTCTCCCCAGCTTTTGCGCATCGAGACTTTACGCCTCAATTTGACAAAAGGCGGCACCAACGTGTTGAGCGCTTCGATGCTGATCACCAAAGTGCTCATTTTATGAAGAGGGTTTCCCGGAAAATTTCAGATTTCTTGTTGTGCTTGTATAAATAGTTTGTTATATTGAGACCGTTGCAAAAGTCAGCGGTCTCATATTAAAACCAATCTTTTACCCCACGAGACATCTGGCGTAAGAATTGTAAATCATGTCGAAAGCGGCCAAGCAAAGTATCTTTATCCTCATCTTCCTTCTGGCCGGAGGCCTCGGGTTCGCCGGCTATACCCTTCTGGAAAAACAAAAGATCGAACAGCAGAAGATTTCCCTCGAGAGCGAGTTGCAGGCTTCCCAGGACCGTGAGAAAAAGAGCCTGGGAGAGATGAAGGGCCTCAAGGATCAGCTCGCGCAGGAAACGGGCGAAAAGTCTAAATTCAAGAATACGATCACCGGGATCGAAAAACGTGCTGAAGAATTGCTCACCCAGATCAGCGATATCAGCGCTGAACGCGACAAGTGGCAATCGCGGCTCGAAGAGATCAAAAAAGAACGCGGCGAACTGTTGAGCAAGGTAGAGGAATTAACGGCCAAGCTGCAGGAGAAACCGCAAGTCGTCTATCAGGAAAAGGTTGTGTATAAGGAGCGGGAGCCGGAACCTGCCCCGCAAACGGACGGGTCGGTCCCGGATGCCGGTGATCATTCCACCAGCCCGGATCCAATGGCGACACCGGAGGATGCCGCACCCGATGACTTCTCTCATGCGTCAAATGCCAATGAAAAATATGTAGCGCAATTATTGAAAGAAAAAATCGCCCTGGAAGTGGAGATTGATAAGCTTAAAGCCGATTTGTCCCAGCGTTCTCTGGAAATTGTCGACCTGAAACAGGCCAATGAAAATTTGTCTATGGATTTGGACGCGGTGCGGCAGGAAAAAGAAACGATTACTGGTGATATGAAAGAGAAAGAAGACATGATCAACAGGCTTTCTCTGGAGCTCGCCAGGGCAAGGAACGACAAGCAATTTGTCGCCCAGAAGGTAGACCAACTGACGCAAAAGAACGGCGAGTTACGCCAGGATCTTAAAAAGCTGGCCGCCGCGAAAATGGCCTTGGAGAGATCGATCGTTCAGATAACCCAGGAAAAAGACGGGATGAACCGCAAGCTCGAGCAAGCGGAAGCCGTTCTGCAGAATAAAATCGGTGAAATATGGGAGGTCAAGGACAGCCTGGACCGGTCATTTCAAGCGGTTCAGGACAAGCCCAGGGCGGCCAATGAGGTTGAGTTGTCTCCGATCGTCGTTAACGCGCAAGAGGCCGCGCCGGCCGCGAAACCTGGCTTTGAAGGAAAAGTCATGAGCGTCAACGAACAAAGTAATTTCGTTATTGTAGATATTGGCGAAAATCGCGGTCTGCGCGCGGGGGACACGCTGGGCGTCTATCGCGGTTCCGATTATATCGCGCGGCTTGAGGTCCTTCAGGTGCGTCCTGATATCGCGGCCGCCGACCTGAAGGAACAGAGCTCCCGAGTGAGGATAGGCGATGTCGTCCGATAATGGTTCGCTGTGAAAAATAAACCCAGCATTAACGATGTTGCCCGCCGGGCGAAAGTCTCCATCACCACCGTTTCGCGCGTCATCAATAATATCCTCACCGTTTCCACGAAAAATCGCGCCAGAGTCGAAGAAGCCGTCGCCTATTACAAGTATCGGCCCAATGTCAGCGCCCAGCGCCTCGCGCGCGGGCTGAATAATTCCGTTGGGCTGGTCATGCCAAGTTACCCGGGTATTTTCCATTCTTTTTATGCCGTGGAACTGATCCGCGGGGTAGGGCACGCCTGTGAGGTCCTTCACATGGATCTGGTCTTTCATATTACCAACGGATTTAATCCCATCAATACCAGCAACGTCGGTGGTGTTATTTTTGCCGATGTGATCGAAAATTGCAAGCAAGTCGAAGGCGCTTTGGCTTCCGGCACGCCGTGCGTTGTCATCAACCACAAGATGGACGACGTGAACGTCGGTTATATCGCGGTCGACAATACGCTGGGAGGCCGGATCGCCGCTGATTATCTGGTCAGTCTTGGGCACAAGAAAGTGGCGACGGTCACGGGAAATCTGACCACCCAGGCCGGCGCGCAGCGGCTCAAGGGCTTTGCGGAATTACTGGAGGAAAAGGGTGTCCCCCTCCCTCAGGAATACGTTTACCAGGGGGATTATTCCCGGCGCTGCGCTCGCGTCGCGGCGGAACAATTCCTCAAATTACCAAATCCGCCGACGGCGATTTTCGCGGCCAGCGATGAAATGGCCCTGGAGGTCATGGCCGTTATTCTTGAAAAAGGTCTTAAGGTCCCGGAAGATATCTCGCTCATTGGCTTTGATGACAATCCCGCCTGCTTGTTCGGTCCTGTGGCGCTCACCACCGTCAAACAGCCGCTTTTCCAAATGGCGGAGAGCGCCGTCAAATATCTGCACATGGTCATCAACGGTAACGACACGGCTAGGAAGAAAACTGTCCTTGCTCCGGAACTCGTTATCCGCGAATCCTGCAGTTCCCCTAAAAAGTAGAAAGTAGAGAGAAGAGAGTAGAGAGTGGATTGATTGAGAAGATGATCCACGGCAGTGCTTTTTAGACTATTGACAAGAAAGTCTTCCCACGGTAAATTATTTCAACTGTCGACTCTCTACTTGCTACTTTCTACTCTCTACCATATAGTTAATGATTATGAATAAACATTACGACGTCATTGTGATCGGCGGGGGACATGCGGGAATTGAGGCCGCGCTGGCGGCGAGCCGCATGGGATGTGCTGTCCTCATGACCACGTTATTTTTCGACACGATCGGGCAGATGAGCTGTAATCCGGCCATCGGCGGTGTCGGCAAGGGCCAGCTCGTCAAGGAAATCGACGCCCTGGGCGGCGAAATGGGTCTGGCCGCGGACCGTACCGGCATTCAATTCCGCCGGCTCAACGCCTCCAAAGGCCAGGCCGTGCGCTCTTCGCGCTGTCAGTCCGACCGCAAGCGGTACAAGTTGTACCTGCAGAACGTGGTGCATTGGCAGCAGAATCTCGAGGTGCTGGAAGACGAGGTCGATGAACTGGTCGTCAAAAGTGGCAAAGCGTGCGGGATCAAAACCAAAACGTATGGGACGATTTCCTGCGGCACGGTCGTTATCACCACGGGAACATTTTTAAAGGGCCGTATCCACGTCGGCAAGCAGATCACCCCCGGCGGGCGTGTTGGAGAACCTAATTCCACACGGCTCGCGCAAAGTCTTGAAGAATGTGGGTTCCCGTTGGTGCTCTTTAAGACCGGCACGCCGCCGCGGCTTGATGGTAAAACAATTAACTTTTCCAAATTAGAACCGCAGTATTCCGATGAACGTCCGGTGCCTTTTTCATTTCGCACGCCGTGTATCCCTCCAAGCCAGAAATTGATCCCGTGCCATATTACGCATACGAATGAGCAGACCCACGATATTATCCGAAATAATATGCATCTTTCGCCGATGTACTCCGGCCAGATTCAGGCGACCGGAGTGCGGTATTGCCCGTCCCTAGAAGACAAACTCAAGAAATTCGCGGACAAACAGCGTCACCAGATCTTTCTGGAACCCGAAGGCCTCGACACGGACGAATATTACCCCAACGGCATCTCGACCGGCCTTCCCGCGGATGTCCAGGAACAATTCGTCCGTTCGATCCCGGGGTTGGAGAACGTCAAGATCAACCGTCCCGGATATTCTATTGAGCACGGCGTGGTCCCGCCAACGGAATTGACGCTTTCGTTGGAAACGAAAAAAATAAGCAACTTGTTTTTAGCCGGGCAGATCAACGGCACAACTGGATATGAGGAAGCCGGCGCGCAAGGGATCATTGCCGGCATTAACGCCGCCTTGAAAGTTAAGGAAAAGAATCCGTTCATTTTAGGCCGCCACGAATCGTACATCGGCGTTTTAATCGACGATCTGACGACCAAAGGTACCGAGGAACCGTACCGGATGTTCACCTCCCGGGTTGAATACAGGTTGATCGTGCGCGAAGATAACGCGGATCGCCGCCTGGCCAGGTATGGATATGAGCTGGGCTTATTAAGAGAAGACGCCTATCGCAAGGTCGAAGAAAAATATGAATGGATCAGCAAAGAGATCGAGCATTTGAAAACGGTGCGGGTCATGCCGGGCACGGAATTAGACCGGGAATTACAGCGTCAGAATAGCAGTCCTTTGAGACAGCCGACATCCTTAAGCGACCTCTTGAAGCGTCCCGAAGTTACTTATGAGATGATCGCTCCCTATGATGGACAGCTCAAATCCGCCACGCAGGAAATTATCGATCAGGTCGAATATGAGATCAAATATGAAGGCTTTATCGCGCGCCAGCTTAAAGAGGTCGAGCGCTTCCGCCATGTGGAGAACATCAAGATCCCTGCCGATATGGATTATGATGGAATCCAGGGGCTTTCCATCGAGATTCGCCAGAAACTCAAGCAGTTTTGTCCTGTCAATTTAGGACAAGCGCACCGGATCTCCGGTGTCACCCCGGCCGCCATATCCATTTTGATGGTTTATCTGCGTAAAAAGAGCCTGGAGCGCCAAAAAGCCAGGGCGCTGCGCCGATCATAGGAATTCGTTGACTTTTTTTTCGAGACGGTGCTATAATCTCTGCACAACAATCAACGGAGGAATAAATCATGGGGACCAATACAGCCGAAAAAATCAAAATCGCCAAGGACATTACCGAACTGATCGGCAATACGCCGCTGGTCCGTTTAAATAAAGTGACCGAAGGCTGCGCCGCCGAGGTCGTTGCCAAACTCGAATTTTATAACCCGATGAGTTCCGTCAAGGACCGGATCGGGTTGGCCATGATCGAAGCCGCCGAAAAAGCGGGTAAACTCAAGAAGGGCAAGACGATCATCCTGGAGCCTACTTCGGGCAACACGGGGATCGCGCTCGCATTTGTCGCCGCGGTCAAAGGTTACAAATTGACGCTGACGATGCCCGAGACAATGAGCCTGGAAAGACGTTCCCTCCTAAAGGCATTGGGTGCCAATTTGGTTTTAACGCCGGGACCGGAAGGGATGAAGGGGGCCATCAAAAAAGCCAACGAATTGGCCGAGTCCGACTCCAATTATTTTATTCCGCAACAATTCCAAAACCCGGCTAATCCGGAAATCCATCGCAAGACAACCGCGGAAGAGATCTGGAACGATACCAACGGGAAAGTGGACTTTCTGATTTCCGGTATCGGAACGGGGGGAACCATCACCGGCGTTGCGGAGGTCATTAAGAAACGTAAGCCGAGTTTTAAAGCGGTGGCCGTCGAACCCAAAGGCTCTCCGGTTCTTTCCGGTGGCGCTCCCGGGCCGCATAAAATCCAGGGCATCGGCGCGGGATTTATCCCGGAGATCTTGAATACAAAAATTATTGATGAGATCATCCAGGTCGATAACGACGAAGCCATGGCGTATGCCAAGAGGTTGATGCGTGAGGAAGGCATCGTCGTTGGAATTTCATCCGGCGCAGCCGTGGCTGCCGCGCTGCAAGTCGCCCGCCGTCCGGAGAACAAGGGAAAGATGATCGTGGTCGTCCTTCCCGATACAGGCGAGCGTTATTTAAGTACGGATCTTTTTGCAGAGTTTAGAACGTAAGACGTTATTGAGCTTCCTTTAAATAAACATAACTTCAAATCTCCCACCAGCGTCAAAGAATGCCAAGGGAGATTTGAAGTTGGAAAAGGAAAGCCCAATAAGAACCTGGGAAGAGAAAAAGGCCGGTAAATTTTACCGGCCTTTTTTGTGCAATCCGTTTAATGGTCGATCCTGCGCCAGTCGGTCAAGACCGGATCGAAGTTGCGTTTTTTGAGGATGGTGATGATGTCTTGGACCGAGCGGTGGTCCTTGATGTCGAATTGCGGGTCTTGCTTTTCCGCGGCTGTAATCGTGTATCCTCCCACCGACGTGTTAGACCCGGCTGAAATACGTGTTACGCCCAGTTCAAGGGTGTGGTCGCGCAGTGCCGCGTTTTCTCGCGTCGATAAATTGATCCCTACCCGCGGGAACTGAATCCGCGTCAGGCAAATGATCTTCACCAGCGTAATGTCATCAACGTCGCAGGCTGCGAAATCCGTTCCTTTAATGGAACGTAAGCGCGGAAACGAAACGCTGTATTCCACCCCGGGGTAATGACGCTCCATCCAGTGCAGGTGTTGATAAAGGGCGTGAAGGTCTTCAGCCGTATCGGCCAGTCCCAAAAGGATCCCCAGCGAAATGTGGCGTATGCCGCCTTTGGCGGCGTGTGCGGGTGTCGCCAGCCGGTAATCGTAATCGGCTTTTTTCCCGGAGATGTGCACTGCCTTGTAGCGTTTGCGATTATAGGTTTCCTGATAAACGGTGATGCCGTCAACGCCGCGCGCGAAAAGCTCGCGGTATTCCGCTTCCTCCATCGGATAGACTTCCAGGCTGATATTCGAAAAATACGTTTTAGCGATTCCCGTGGCTTCTTTAAGATAATCCAGGGGCGTCACCTGATAGGATTCCCCGGTTAAAAGAAGGACGTTCTCGATGCCTTGTTTGGCCAGGAATGACATTTCCTGGTGCATTTGTTCAGTGGTCAGTTTGAACCGTTTGATCCGGTGGTGGCTGTGAAATCCGCAATAGGTGCAGTAACTGCTGCAAAAGTTCGATAAATATAAGGGAGCGTATAAGGCGATCGTCCGTCCGAAATACTGGCGCGTCAGGCGGCTGGCATTTTGCGCCAACTGTTCCGTCGATCCAGGACTGGGGTCGTGGAGGATATTTTTGATGTCAACGAGACTGATCATAGAGAAAGCCGGTTAAAGGCGAGGAGGCCTCCGCGTTGTCCTTCGGTGAGGGCAATTTGCTCAAATAGGCCAAACGTCCAGCCTCAACAGCCATCGCGAAGGCTTGGGCGATCAGAGGGGGTTGTCCCGCGGTCGCCACGGCGGTATTGACCAAAACAGCGTCGGCGCCCATTTCCATGGCCTCGGCCGCGTGGGAAGGCGCTCCCAGGCCGGCATCAACGACAATGGGGATGTCGATCTCATCGATGAGGATCTGGATGAATTCTTTGACCTTCAGCCCGCGGTTACTGCCGATCAGCGAGCCCAAAGGCATCACGGTGGCCGCTCCGGCTTGAACCAGGGCGCGCGCCGCGTAGAGGTCGGGATACATATAAGGAAGGACGACGAACCCTTCGGCGGCCAGAATTTCGGTCGCTTTCACGGTTTCCTGGTTGTCGGGCAGAAGATATTTGCTGTCATTGATGACCTCGATTTTGATCCAGTTGCCGTAACCGGCTTCCTTGGCCAGACGGGCGATGCGCACCGCTTCTTTGGCGTTACGCGCGCCGGAGGTATTGACCAGCAGGGTCACGTTCTTGGGGATATATTCGAGAATATTTTCGTCGTGGCGTTCGAGATCGATGCGCCGCAGGGCGACGGTGACGATCTCCGTTTTCGAAGCTTCGATACTTTGCGCCAGATCCGTTTTGTTCTTGAATTTGCCGGTCCCCAGCAGAAAGCGGCTGGTGAACATTTTTCCGGCGATCTCCAGCGGCGTGTCCAATTTAACCTCCTCCGACAAAACTGACGAGCTCGATGGTATCGCCGTCATTGACGCTGACCGCGTCCCATTGGGTTTTTTTGACGATCGTGCCATTGACTTCCGCGATCAGAGCCGCGGGGTTGGAAGAGAACTGGCCGACGATTTCCCGCAAGTTTTGTGCTGCAAAGATCTTTTTTTTCTGCCCGTTAATCATGATATGCATGGGTTCATTTTAGGATATTTTCCGGTAAAAAGCAAATGAATGTCCGGTCCGGGGACATTTCTCATTTGGCCGGACAAGAATATATTTTTTCTTGATTATATTTTTTTTGATGAGATAATAACCGTCATTTATGAAAGGACACATTTGTCCACACTGCCAGAATCCGATCTTTGATGAAGAAGCCCTGCTGTGTCATTTTTGCGGTGAAAGTTTGCAGCGCGCCGCCGACCGGCTCCCTTTGGGAGGGCAGGGGTTCCTGGGCCGGATCCGTTACGCGAACCACCGGATCGTGTGGTATTTTTTGACGTTTCTCGTCCTGTGCGGATTGGTGTTTCTGTTCGTAGTATGAAAAAAAATAAATTTAATAGCATATTAACCAAATTTATAGTATAAAATGTAACGTAAGAAAATGAACAAGCACAACAACATGTCCTTTGGGTATCAGTTGCTGCTGGATCTTTATGGGTGTAAACCGGGCGTTTGCGACGACTTAACGCTCTGCTATAAGTTCCTCGATGACGCGGTCACCGCGTTGGGCATGGAGAAGCAATCCCCTCCGAATATTTTCCGCAGCGATGAGGCGCGTTTTCCCGATAAAGCCGGCCTTTCCGGCTGGGTGCCTTTGATCGAAAGCTCGATTGTCATCCACACGCTCACGCCGAAGAATTTCATTTCCATCGATATTTATTGCTGCCGCTGTTTCGACATCCAAAAAGCCAAGAAGATTTGTCAGGACTTCTTCGCCCCCCGGCGCATCGACGCGCAATATATCGAGCGGGGTATGGATTATTACAAATCGGACAGCAGTTATCATACGGTTGTTGTCAATAAGGCGGACACGTCATCCCCCGCGGTTACCGTCAGCCGGAAAAAAGACCCAGTCGTCCTTAGTCGCTAATCGTATTTTTCCCTGAACCTGGGGAATCCCCTCCATTTAAATTATGCCCTACACCACGCACGAAATCCACAGAATCGAAGAGAAATGGCAGAAGATCTGGCAAGAGAAAAAGATCTTCAGTGCCACGGCGGACTCTCAAAAAAAGAAATATTACGTCCTGGAGATGTTTCCGTATCCATCGGGCAAGATCCATATGGGGCACGTGCGCAATTACACCATCGCGGATGTGATCGCGCGTTTCCGGATGATGCAAGGCTGCAATGTTCTTCATCCGATGGGTTATGACGCCTTCGGCCAGCCCGCGGAGAACGCCGCCATCAAACACAAAACCGACCCGGCCAAGTGGACCTACGGCTGTATCGGCCAGATGCGCTCCGAACTCCAGCGCATGGGTTTTTCCTACGATTGGGACCGCGAGCTTTCGACCTGCGACAAGGCATATTACCGCTGGAACCAGTGGATCTTTTCGAAGATGCACGAGCGTGGGCTTGCCTACCGTAAAGCTTCTTCCGTCAATTGGTGCGAAAGCTGCCAAACCACACTGGCCAATGAGGAGGTCGTTAACAACGCCTGTTGGCGCTGCAAATCCGAAGTGGTCCAGCGCAAACTGGACCAGTGGTATCTGAAGATTACCGATTACAGCGAACGGTTGCTGAAAGATTTGCATCATCTCGAGCCATGGCCTTCCCGTGTGGTGGCGATGCAGGAAAACTGGATCGGCAAAAGCTACGGGGTCAATATTTTCTTTACCTGGAAGGAAATCGGCGAGCGCATCACGGTTTTTACAACGCGCGTGGATACTATTTTCGGCGCCACGTATGTCGTGCTCGCCCCCGAGCATCCTTTGGTCGAGAAATTGATCGCGGGCAGTCCGGATGAGAAGACGATCCGTGCCTTTATCGAAAAAGTCGCCAACGAAAGTAAAAGCCTGCGCATGGCCGGCGACAAGAAGAAAGAAGGGATCTTTACCGGCCAATACGCGGTCAATCCCGTCAACGGCGAAGCAATCCCAATCTGGATCGCGGATTATGTCCTGATGGAATACGGTACCGGCGCCATCATGGCGGTCCCCACGCACGATCAACGGGATTTTCTCTTCGCTAAAGAACATAACTTGCCGATGCGCGTCGTTATTCAGGACCCGGTGAACCCCGATGTGAAAGTTTCCGATCTCAAGCAGGCTTACGAAGGGCAGGGCGTTTTAGTCAATTCCAAACAATTTGACGGGACAGAGAACGAATCAGCTAAAAGGAAGATTGCCGAGTGGATGTCCGTCAATAAAATGGGCGAGGTCACGGTGCACTGGCGCCTGCGCGACTGGCTCATTTCTCGTCAACGGTATTGGGGAACGCCCATCCCGATTGTTTATTGTGACCAATGCGGCATTGTCCCTGTGCCGGAGGATCAACTGCCGGTTGTCCTGCCTCCCGCGGAGGACG
>Ga0209541_10007404_pt1 | contig 18490 bp, 23 predicted proteins | sample RifCSPlowO2_01_FD_184027 | JGI IMG/M metagenome (GOLD analysis project Ga0209541, IMG submission 184027) | Groundwater microbial communities from Rifle, Colorado - Rifle CSP2_plank lowO2_0.1 (SPAdes) (version 2) | ecosystem: Environmental > Aquatic > Deep subsurface > Groundwater | place... | reverse complement strand
CGCAAGAAGGCTAAAGCCTCCCGCTTATCGTAATTGTTGTGCTGAATTACATAGAAATAACGCTGAAGGTAGGGATGAAGTAATTTCGGGATACTACACGCCTTTGCTGAAGCCATAATGTTTAAATAGCAACTCCCGCTGGTTTCTTTTCATGCCAAAAGACGACACCAAAGGAATAACTGTCAAAAAAGACCAGAATTTCTCAGAATGGTATACCCAAGTCGTCCAGAAGGCAGATCTAGCAGATATTCGCTTTGGCATCCAGGGTTTTATTGTCCATAAGCCTTGGGGATTTATGATTATCAAGAAAATTTATGACTATCTAGAGAAAGAAGTAGAACTACAAGGCCATCTCCCTTATTTATTCCCTATCGCTGTCAAAGAAGCTGACTTGAAAAAAGAAAAAGAGCATGCAGAATTTTCTCCAGAAGTGTTCTGGGTGGAAAGCGCTGGCTCAAAGAAAATGGAAGAGCGCTTTGCCCTGCGACCTACAGGCGAAGCACAGATCTATCCTATTTACTCGCTCTGGTTCAGAAGCCATAACGAACTTCCTTTCAAAGGATATCAAAGCAGAATCAATGTCTACCGCAATGAGATGGTTACCAGACCATTTTTACGAGGCAGAGAATTTTGCTTCTTTGAGACGCATGATGTTTTCAACACCCATGAAGAAGCTTTGGCACAGATTAAAGACGATTTGAAAACGTGTGAAACTGTTATTCAAAATAAATTAAAAATCCCTTTTTTCTATTTCAAACGACCTGAGTGGGATAAATTTAAAGGAGCAGATGCAACTTATACGCCTGACACCTTAATGCCTGATGGTAAACGTAATCAACTAGCATCCACGCATGATCTTGGAACGAATTTCGCCAAAGCCTATGACATTCAAGTCTTAGGTAAAGATGAGAAGAAGCATCACGTCTATCAAACCTGCTTTGGACCAGGCATCTGGAGAAGCATGGCTGCTTTGATAGGCATTCATGGTGATGATCAGGGATTAGTATTACCTTTTGATGTCTCTCCGATTCAAATTGTTATTGTACCTGTTACATTTGCAGACAAGCCCCAAGCAACAGAAAAAATTGTCAAGCTTGGACAGCAACTAGAGACACAGTTACAGAAAGCTGGCTATCGCGTGAAGTTTGACAACGGACCAGATAGTCCTGGTACAAAATATAATCACTGGGAATTGCATGGCACGCCTTTACGCCTGGAATTAGGACCAAAAGAAGTAGAACAAAATGCATGCTCTTTAGTCAGAAGAACAGAACGAAAACGCATATCAGTAGCGCTTGCAGATGTTGAAAAAGAAATCAAGAAACATGCTGAAACTCTTGACAAAGACATTGAGAAGAAAGCTGAAACTTACTTCAAAGACAACACCCGATCAGCAGACACGCTAACAGACTTGAAAAAAACCTTGCAGCAACATCGAGGCTTTGTGAAAGCCCCCTACTGCTCGATGCAGAAAGATGGAGAATCTTGCTCTGACAAACTCCAGAAAGAAACTGAAGGCGCAGTCGTGTGCGGCACGCTCTACCCCAAGGAAGAAAAAGCCAAGGCTGGACAAAAATGCATTCTCTGTGACAAGACTGCCCAGCACCTCGTGTATATAGCTAAAACTTATTAATAGATGCCCAAGACTTCTGCAAACCAGTCAAACATACTTGCATACCAAGGAGCATTATTGACTTGAATATAAACTGCCTTCTCCAAGTTGTACGCTTTCCCCTTCTCATCCAAGAAACTGACCGTGAACTTCAAACCGTTGCGCAAATTTCTTCCTGGCGCCTCAATAGTCACTTCCCTTGTGCCCTGGAACTTATCCAATTGAAAACGATCGAACTTAAAGTCAATAGTTATGTCATGCACTTCTGTATCTGAATTGAGATTAAACTTCAGAACGACCGTATCGTCATATTCTACAATGTCAGGAACAACGTCTGTGACATAGATGTCTGACAGAGCAATGGTTGACAGCTCCACATAAGTATAGGCAACCGCCTCCTTATCTTCTGCAACAATAGGTATTCTGCCATTGGTTCTTGCTTTGATCGTGAAATCAAGGGATATGTCTTCTTCTTTAGGTACTGTTGCTTTTTGACAATTTTCCTGGATACAAATGTCTAGTTCCAAGGGATGACTGTTAGTATTAATCAGCTTACAAGTAATGGTTGCTGTGTCATTTGTGTAATATAATTCTTGATCCGGGATGCAGTTCATCTTTAATCCTTGCAGAAGTTTCTTTACGTCGCGTTCTGTAGATCTTGCAAGATAAGCTTCAGCATCACTTAGACTATAATACCTGAACTCGTCACTGTACTGGATCTTAGCTTCGGCTGTATTACCGAATGATGTTTGCGCAGCGAGTGTTGCAGTATAGAGATATTTATTTTCGCCGTCTGGAATTTTCAAGACCCACACAATATTTTTTGTCTCTCCCGGTTTCAGCAAAATTTCCTTGACATTTTTTTCTGTCAATCCAGGAGCTTTCTTGATCATGATGGATGTAGAAACATAACTATCCACTAAATTCTCCGCTGTCACAAGCAAAGGAACAAAACTGCCAAATTGAGCTTCTGTGTGGAGCGGCTGCAAAGTTATTTTCAAAGGAGATTCCTGACTGCCTTCCTTGTCCTTGAGCTTGGCTTCAACAGACAAGTCTCCCATATTCACTTCAACACCGCTCGCGCGCCATGTATACTCCGCTGAAGGGCTTGCTGAGTCCAAACTTTCTTTCAGCTTGATGTGTGAGGGATCTATCCACCCATATTGACCAAAAGTCACATCAAATGGAACCCAACCGACTTCAGGGAAATAGACTTCTGCCCAACCATGAGCACCCCACTTATAATCCAGATTAGAATAGACCATGCCTGAGACAAACCGCGCAGGAATACCCACAGAGCGAAGCATGGAAATAAACAGATTGGTCAGCTCATCACAGACACCTTTTCTATTTTGCAACACCCAGCTGCTCTTCTGCACGACTTCCGCGGTTAAGGTAGACAAATTATACTCGATGTTTTTCTTCGTCCATTCTGCCAAATTGAAAACAACCATGTAGAGATCATCTTCACCACCAATAATTTGACGAGCATTACGCTCAATCTCCGGCGTTATATCAATAGACACTGTCGGTTTTGTGTATTGCAACAAAGAGTCATCGAGATCGCGGACTGGGAACTTTATTCTTTTGTTGATCATCTGCAACTTATTCTGCGTCGTGATGTCCGCTTCAATCTTGTAGCTTACTTCTGTCGGAGCAGGATTTCTCCATCTAAATGTAACATACTCTTTCTGCTCAGTTTCAGCAGGAGGAGTTTCTTGTGTCTTGAACTCGTTAATATGTAGGTATCCATTTTCTTTTGGAAAAAAACTAATGTCTGCTTCGAAGATGTCTATCTTGGGATTGCTTTCCACAGGAGTGAAGGTGATTTTTGACTCTAAAGTAAAGAGAAGACGCAGAGATTTGTAGTCATTGTAATTGTCTATAGGATCTTCTGCGAGAGCCATTGCTGCGGTCCATAAGAAAACTATCCCTATCAAAACCCCTATTTTCATTGCCTTTTCTAATCAAAAAAGATTTAAATACTTTTGGTCAACAGAACCTTTATGGAAAGGATCTTGGCAGAAAAAGAGGCAGAGGCATTTCTCGAACAGGAAGGGTTGCCAGTCACTGAAAGGTATTATGTCACCTCAGAGATAGAGGCCTTGCACGCTGCTCATCGCATCGGCTATCCCGTCTGTCTCAAAATTTCTTCAAAATTAATTCTGCACAAATCTGATGTTGGTGGCGTGAAAATTGACTTGCGCACTGATACTGAAGTGCTGGAAGCTTTTCGCCACATTATCGCTATTCCAAAATGCGAAGAAATCATGGTGCAACCGTATAACACTGGACAATTATTGCTGGTAGGCATTCAACGCGACGCTACATTCGGGCACACGCTCGCAGTCGGTAGCGGAGGCATCTATACTGAAATCATGAAAGATGCCAGCTTCCGCGTATGTCCTATCTCCCATCACGATGCAAAACTTATGATTGAAGAACTAAAGAGTTATCCTTTGCTGTTAGGAGTTCGCGGAGAATCTTCAGTCAATCTAGAGAAGATACACCAACTCTTACTGAAACTTTCTCATCTTGCCTTATGTTATCCTAGTTTACGAGAACTTGATATTAATCCGCTTATTGTCCAAGGGAACAATGTCTATATTACTGATGCCCGATTGGTTTTTGACTGACCTTTGAGCAGCTTTCTAATTTCCTCTACAAATATCTGGAATTTCTCTTTTCTGACATTTGCTCCGCAAGCCATCTCATGACCCCCACCAGAGCCATGCACTTTCTCCAATGCTTTCTTGACTATGGGAAGAATTACTGTTTCTTTTCCCCGAAGACTGATACGCATTTCTCCATCTTTTTCACGAGCGATGATCAACACTTTCTCCTCTCTTCGATGCAAGAGCTCATTGCTTAATGTTCCTGTGAAGCTGTGTTGTGTTGATGGATAAGTGAAGACAAAGACATTATCCTTGCCTTTTGTGTGTAAAGCATCCAATAAAATCTCTTCATAATACTGGTTGATCTTCTCATAATGACGATAGATGAATTTCCCCTTGGGAGAGCTTTGCTGCAAGATTTCCATGGGGTTGTCTATTTTCATTAATGCTGCGATTTGTTTTTTTATGTCAGGCATTCTTCCCTTCAATGAAAAATTGAAAACTTTAATGAGCCTGCCAAATTCTGTCTCGAACAGCACTTCAGGAGGAGTTTTTGCTTTTCCTAATAACTCTTTGTATTCAAAGTTCTTGACAAACTCAGGAATGTACCAATCGCTGATGATTCCGACCATAGCTATCCAGAGGTCTTGCTGCGCCACCTGATAGCACCAGTAGCTTGTTGGACGGTTGTCCCCTTTTGTCAAGACCATGGGGTTGTAATATTTAACTCCCTGGCGTTCTAGAGGCTCATGATGATCTATCCAAATAATAGGCACTTGAATCTTATTGAGGAGTGATTGGACCAACACAGGACGATCCAGAACGACTACCAAGTCAGGATCATAGGCTTGAATCTTTCTCAAGTATAGATTTTCTTCTGTCTGAGGAGCCTTGACTGGAACTCCATGCCCTTTCTTATACTTCCGATAGAGCAAGAGAAATGACGTCAATCCGTCAGTATCATCATCGAAAAAAATTAATGGGTTTTTGGACTGCTCGAGAGCGTCACGGATTTCCTGGATCTGTTGTTGAGAGAGCATACCCCCATCAAAGAATAACTATTTATAAAGATATAGAAGAAGAGAAGAATAAAATAAAAAACTACCTTGTTGATTTCCTCTGTGCTAGACGAGTAGACTTTACTAAGGCATCTACACGTCTTCTTTTATTCTCACGTACTTTGCGAGCTGCAACACCTGCGTCTGATCGAGCCATGTCAATTCACTATCGTGTTCTATTTTTTTTAGCTCTAGCCTTGTAGGCTGCTTCTCTTATCACATCTGCACCAAAACCTGCTACATCTTGTCTACGTGTTCTTTCTTTAGTAGTAATCCCTCGTTCTGCCATTGTGTTTCCTCCTTACTTTGTCATAAAACTGGATTTCTTCAGTTTTTTCGCTTCGAAGCTTCTAATTGTAATTTAGCTCTCTTAAATCTATCTTGATCTCTCTTTCCTTTTGCTGTTGATGGTTGTATTGTTCTTACACCTGCTCCTCTTACTGCCATTGTCTGCACCTCTTTTTTTGTTTTAGATAATTATTAGGTTTATTTTTTTGTTGGACCCATATTACGCACAAAATCAGGCTTTCGCTTTCTTCTTTCTCTTAGTTCTGATGCATTTCTTTTGCCAACAATACCTGCTGTTTTTTGTTCATTTGTTTTTGTTCCGAATGCCATTGTTTTTCTCCTCCTTTACTGTTTAGAAAGATAAATTAAATCTTATCAGTATTTCTTTTTGATGCTTTAGCTGCATTTTTAATTGCTGCTCTTTGAGCTGCATTTCTCTTTTTCAATAAACCTCTACGAGCACCTTCACCTACGCGTTCTATTGCCATAATCATCTTCCTCCTTATAGATTATCTTAGATTTATACACTGTACAGTTACTTATAAATATTTGTGTTGTCGAATATTCCCATTCGAGAGTGATAAATGTTCAGACAAGAAACCTTTTATACTTCTCCATCCGCAACCCTTCGTTAGGGACATGGGGATCACACTTTTTTTCAAACGAGTACAGGCAAGTTTCATCTGCCAGTTTGATGAGCTTTGGACCTTCAAGGTTGATCTAGGCATTAATGTCTTGAATACTTTATTAGAAGTTGTCATGTGGTATTTCCTAGCAAAGATTGTCGATCCTGCAACGCTCGGCTACGAGAATGTAGGCTATTTGCCTTTTGTCCTTATTGGTAGTTTAGCTATTTTCTTTGTCGACAGCATCTACAACAACTTTACTGGACGCTTTAATGAAGATAGAAAAAACGGATTGTTTAAACTAGCATATCTCTCGAACATGGGCGTGGTTGAGTATTTTTCCATTAATTTTTTAGTGTCCGTTTTGTTTGATATTTTTACCATTTTCTTGCCTATGTTCGCCATGTACGCGCTGTTAGTGATGTTGGCAGGAGACACCACTGCTATCTTTTTTGCCGGACCAAATATCATCACTGTTTTAATCGCGCTGGGTATTTTTATTATTGGCAACCTAGGATTCCAATTGATGACTGTAGGCACAGTCTTGTTTTTAAAAGAAGGAGATCCTGTCTCTTTTTTCATGCAGCAATTTAACAGACTCTTTTCAGGACAATTGTTTCCAGTCACCTTTCTGCCGCAATTTTTAGCATTCTTACCTAAAATATTACCTGCAGCCTATATCATTTTAATCTGGAGAGACACACTCTTTTTGAACAAAATATTTTCTGATCCGGGCACGTTGAGCTTAATTATTGCTGGACTGGTTGTCAACATTTTAGTTTTTTTCATCGGCATATATATTTTCTATTACGGCATCAAACGAGCAAAGATTGAAGGTAGGTGGTTCTAATGGCAGCTATTGAAGTCAACCACCTGTTCAAAGATTTTTACCAATACAAAGTCTTCCGCCGCGGCAAACTCTTGACTCACGCACTGCAAGATGTGTCTTTCAAAGTCAAAAAAGGAGATTTCTATGGACTGCTTGGAAGAAACGGAGCCGGCAAAAGCACGTTGTTGCGCATTTTAACAACGAACTTGGAGAAGACTACTGGAAAAGTTCTGATTAATGATATTGACCTAGACAAAGATATCCGAAGCATTAAAAACACTATTTCCTGGATGTTTGGTGTTGATTATGAAGGCGTCAGCTGGAGCTCTGTGCAGAAAAATCTACTGCTGGCAGCCTATTACACCGGACTTCACAAGCATCAGGCAGAAAAACGTGTTCAAGAATTGTTACATTATTTTGATTTACAGCATCATAAATCTTTAGACGTCTGGAGACTCAGCACAGGTTTGAAAGGACGTTATGCTTTGGCAGTCGCTATGCTGAAGCAGCCACAAGTATTATTCTTAGATGAACCTCTGTTAGGGTTGGATGTTCCCGCGAAAGATCAAGTCAGAAATTATTTGAAGCAGCTGAATAAAGACGGTGTCACCATTATTTATACAGATCATCAACTGCAAGAAATGGAAAAAGTATGCAAGAATCTTATTATTGTGGAGCATGGGAAAAAACTGTATGACGGTGTGCTAGAAGATCTGAAGCAGAAATACAGAGAAACTAATGTCGTTGACTTAGTGTGCAGCGGGACTGACATCAACAAGACCTTGATCCAATTATCCAAAGATATTTCTTATGTCAAAGACTATGAAGTGCTCTCGAGCCAAAGCAATCTTCATACCGTTAAAGTGTATACCAATATTGACAGCCAAAGATCACTACTGAACATCGCACAATATCTTCAGAGGCATAAGATGGGCATCGAAAGCATGAACGCCGGGCTCTTGAGTCTAGAAGACGTCTACAAAAAGTTCCTGAAAAAACCACGACCAGACAAGCAGGCAGGACATCTCCATTCTTTCATCCGTGCCAAAGAAGCTCCGACACAACCCTACACAAAATACCTGCGTGCTTCCCAGCCTGAAGTCCGCGGCACAGCCTGCTCCGCATTCCTGCTGCATCAGCCAAAACATGTTGAGGAAATTTTACAGAAAATGCTCACTCAATCCCAAGCAATGCGCGTTGCATCTTTAGATGTCATTGGTAAAGCGAAAGCATCCCATCTTCTGAAATATCTCTTGAAGAAAAAAACACATGATCCAGAAACTACAGTCTATCTGACATTAGCATTGGGAAAAATAGGCGACATCAGCGTGGTTGACCATCTCTTGAATTATCTGCAGGACGAAACTTTATGCGCTGAAGTCTTGGAACATGTTCCTGAACTAGCACCGAATGTCCTGCTCTTGCTGCATCATAAACTCCGAAGACTCTCACGCCATGAACTGCAATTTATTACCTATCACATCGACCAATCAGAACAGAAAGAGCATATCTCGCAAGCATTGCACCTACGAAAACAAATAAAAAAATAAAAAAGAAGTCTATTGTTGTCTTGCTTTACTCTTGGTATTTTTTGCCCAAGTGACTGATAATTTTCCTCTTTTTGCTTTTGTAGCCATAATCCACACCTCCTTCTCTTCAAACAGAGGATAGTGTTTCTTTAAATATTTTTCGAAGAACTAATGTGCCAAATGATCCTTAGCACGCAGGCTTGGACGCATCTTTTCAGCACCCTTACCCTTACGTCTGTGACCTCTGCTCTTCTTTCCTGCAGATGTTAGACCACGGTAGACACGGCCGCGCTGCTTTGCAATGCTTCGCAACACGTCGCTTGCCTGGACTTGCGGATGAGCGCGATCAATGAGAATGATTTCAAACCAGTAAGAGATACCATCTTTCGCCACATAGTAGCTGTTTAACACTTCACAATTAGGATATTTTTTATTAGCACGCTGCTCTGCAACAGTTTGGTAGTTTAAGTTAACGATTTTTCTGCGACCATAGGACCTGCTTTTACGACCTGCCCTATATTGTTCTCTTTTACGTCCGCCCCGAGGAAGGCGAACACGAACAAGTACAAACCCAGGTTTAGCTTTATAGCCTAAAGAACGAGCGCGATCTAAACGTGTAGCATGATCAATACGAGTTATAGCATCTTCTTTGCGCCATAGAATTAAGCGTTCACGCATGATGCTAGGATCTTGGTTTTTCCAAGTCGTTCTGATGTGTTGGTATAATCCCATTGTTTGAGCTTCCGTTTGTTGTATGTCTAGACTTGTGTTCAGAGAAGCAACTCTCCACATTCACGAGGTAAGAAGAAAGCTTTGGACAGGGTTTATAAGGTTTTCTTTGGTGTATTTTTTGTGTAGGTTCATGACATAAATCAATCTAGAGATGCCTTGTTTAGATATTAAGATTTCTGCTGTTTTTCTTGCTGTTTTCAAGTCTTTTGTGCTCTTCTGGTTTTTCTAAAAAATTGTCGCTTGAGACGACGCTTTTCCCGAGTTTTTGCTCGATGTTTTTTCGCGTTGAGCCAGCGACTTCGCCACCATCATTCGCGTCTTTTTTTAGATTTGGAAACTCTTTGGAATCACGATCTCTTGTGAACCTGGTTGTTGTCGCTTCTCCAAGCATAGTCAAGATAAGCTCTAGGTCATCCATGTGGTCTCTGAGGTTCTCTTTCTGCAATCCTTTAAATTTCTTATATTCACTTGGTGTCATGCCGAATGTCGCTTTCGCTATCTCTGCGGTAAGTATGGTATATTCTTTTTTTGTTTGTGCTCCTCTTTTGCCCCATTCATCAGTAAGCTCGTCTCGTATAGCTATTCCCCTAACTCTCTTCTCAATCCATTCATCAGAATAGCCTTTGGATTTGAAGATCTCTTTCATCCGTTGTTGCGCTAATTCTGGGTTTTCTATCTCTTGCATACGCTCATAGCCTGTCTTAGCCAACCAGAGTTTGAAAGGTTCAGCTTTTTTGGATGGGATGGATTGAATTATACGGAAAGCTCCTTCAGTATTTACGCAGTCAGTTTCATAGTTTTTACCGTCTTTAGAAGGCAATTTCAGTTGTACCCAAATTGGGGACAACTCAAGTTCTACAAATTCTCTATCTTTTACTTTTCCCCAATATTGTCTAGGAGTCGGACTATCTGTCAGGACGGCAATTATATCGACAACAGAGAAATACCATTCCTCTTTATGCCATATTTTTCTGATTTCTTTTCTTTCAAAGAGTGCAAGCCTGTTTGTCATAGCATAAGATATCGTACCATTATTTATAAATACTCTGAGGCACTTTGAGAAGTAAACAGTGTTTCTAATCTCTATTTAGAAGTTTCCCATAACTGATAAAAGAATTGCCTGAAAGACTGAACAGTATTTTCATCTTGAATCAAAATACAAGAAATTGGCTCTTTGTAATTCATAATCAAGACTGTTTTAGTTCCAAAGATGTCAATTGTAACAGGAGTAATGCCTTTCAAGAGTTTTGCTTCAGTGTATTTCATTTTTTTAATTTTATTATAGAGAACTTTGAATAAGTCTGTTTTATATTGAGCGATTTTGGAATCGGTATAGCTGATAGTGTCTTAATCACCAACTCTTGTTTTTCACATCCTTTCTCTTCTTTTTTCACCCAGTTTCAGGAGTTAATAGTTTTCACCTTTCCAGCACAACTATCTTTAAAAATCACGCTATACTTTCTGATATTTTGGGGGTCAAAACTATGATGAAAGGATTTATACAAATGATTATAGGATTGCTTTTATGGGTGGCGACAATATATTTATTGACTGTGCCCAGCTGGCTGAAAGCAGCTCTTACTCTCTTGCATGGAGGCATTGTCTTTGGCTTGTTTTTTGTTGGACTAGCGTTATTCTTGTTAGGATATAATGAGGTTCGACAATGAGTGACGAATTACATTCAGGAGTCCTTTGGAGACTAAAACTCGGCAGAGGAACTATAGAACAGCTGACTACTGATGAAGTTAATAGAAGACAATTAAGTCTTTTAGACCAGCCAATGATACTTTTTTATGGAAGCGTACATCTCTCCACATCTTATGGTCTTCCCATTCTATCCCTAAGAGATAATTCCATAATTTCGAGAAGTGCGATTGCCTGCGCTGTTGGAAATCCTATCGAGATTCAGTCACTGGGATGTTTAAAATCTGCCCAGACATCGACTATGTCTTTCCGGTTCAATTTTACAAAAAAAGAACATGACTCACTGTAACCCAACTATCTATTTCGCAGCATCTATCCGGGGCGGAAGAGACTATATAAAGTTGTATTATCGGATGATTAACCACTTGAAATTATATGGAACTGTCTTAACGGAGCACATCGGCAGTAGTAAGCTTGAAGCTCTCGGCGAAGATGACCTTAGTGATCCAGAAATTCACGATCGCGATCTCTCCTGGCTGTTTGATGCTGCGCTAGTTGTAGCAGAAGTTACACAACCCAGCATTGGCGTTGGTTATGAACTAGGAAGGCTTGCTGAACGAAGGAATCTGCCTCCAGAAAATATCTTGTGCTTATATCGACCGCAGGAAGGAAAAAGATTGTCCGCGATGATCGCTGGTTCTAGACATCTCACTGTAAAAACATACACCTCTCTGAATGAAGCTGTTGCTCATATTGACTCCTTCATGACAAGCGCCGATGTTCAAAAGAAATGAGATAATTTTTTCTGTGTCTTTGTGGACTGCAATAATTTGCTTAGAGCAATAGTTTTACTCAAATCAAAGTTGAATTTTTCTTTTGCGACTTTTTTGATGTACTCAATCATTGAGGCTTGGTTTGGAAACATCATATGAGGATTATTCATAGTTTTCCGACAGCTTTCACGAACTATCCATACGCCTAAGCTCGCCCAATATTCAGGCAATTCAAAACGGATGACTAATGCAGATGCCTGTCGCTTTATTCTTTTGAGATGTTCTAAAATAGCTATACGTGACGCATAATAGCCGCCTGCAGTGGAAAACGCGTACTGCGACCTTCCCCAGTAATCTTCCCAATCTGTCGCTGCCGTCATCGCGTCTGATGGATTCCACGCTGAACCAGGCACAAAATATTCAAACAACTCGTACCTAAAATTATCAGGAAAGAGCAATACGAAATAATAATTGCCTAGATGACTACCATAAAACAATTGATAAGTATCTATCTGTTGATAATCGCGCATCTCTTTTTTCATCTGCTTGCCAATCATATCATCGACTGCGGTGATGGACCAGCGCGTAGGAACAAGCTTACGATTTTTCTTCAATCCTAAGACACCAATACTCAACAACTGATTTAACATATTATTTTGGAATTGATGTTTGTACAAATAGCTGATAGCGTCAGTAGCTTTTAGATCTGTATCACTCAACACCTTTTCCACATGTGTGTCTACGGCAGTATTTTCTGTGAGACGCGCATTTTTTAGAGGAGCTCTAGGACCCATAGGCATAGTCACTTTGTCTGTGTCGAATTGCAATGCTATTTTTTTCTTCAACTCTATTTCTATATCGACTGGACGTTTGGCCATGCCAATCTCCTGCGCAATGCCTACAAATCTTTCTGAGGAACGCGCTTGATCTGCTGTTGCTGCGAATCGAGAATTAATGAGACTGGAACGCAATTTGATGATGGTGCTGATATCTAGATTCTGGTTAGCCCAATACTGCTCTGCACTGTAGAGCCATGCATCAGGCACTTTTTCTGGAGGAGAGAGAATGCCGACGTTGACCTTGGGATACTTGAGCTTGCTGCCAATGAAAATCTGCGGAGGAGAATTGCCGAAGAAATTATCTGTGATCTTATTTACTCCCTGAAACATGATCGATTTGATCTCTGAAAAATCTGGTGCTTTCTTTCGATAAATGATTGTTTCTTCAGGCATACACTCTACAAATATTTATCTCTTATAAAGACTTGCAAGGTGTTTGAGAAGTGCGCTTGCTTTATCTACGCAACAACAGACTCTTTATTCATCAAATAGTTGCGAACATAGTCTTCCAGATCTGATCTCCAATCTGGTGTTGCAATTCCGAGCGCATTGAGCTTTGCTGTATTTAATCGACAATCACGAGGGCGCCGTGCCATTTTTTTCCCTTGACCATAATCTCTCCAAGTTGTCTCTTGTACTCTTCCTATTCCCAAAATCCTGACGATTTCCTGCGCAAGCTCTGCTCCACTGCATCCATTCCTGCTAGTCGCGTGATAGATATTTCCTCCTATAGATGACTCTTTCTCCCAGAGTTCCATAAGTTGTTTTGTGATACCTGCCAATGTTCTAGTAAATGTAGGGGAACCATGTTGATCAACAACGCCACAAACAGTTCCTTCAGTTTTTGCTTTGCCCACAATCCTGTCAACAACATTTTTTTTACCATGGGGACCGTAGAGCATATCTGTCCTAAGCACTATGCCTCCTTCATTGAGTATAGGAGATTCTCCCAAAAATTTATGTTTTCCATATTGATTGACTGGATTTATAGTGTCTTGCTCACTGTAAGGAGCGTTATGACCATCAAAAACATAAGCTGTGCTGAAGTGAACAACTCTTATCCCTTTGCGACTTATGAGCTGTCCTAACCATATAGGTCCCTGCACATTACGATCATAGGATACTTTTATGTTCGATTGTAATTCCACCCCGTCTACATTAGTGTATGCCGCCACGTTAATCACACAGTCTCCTTTACTCAAGTGATCAAGAGCATTGAAGACCTGGCCTCTTTTAGCAATGTCCAATACAGCCATGCATGCATCATCCCCTGGATTTGCATCAAAGAGCAATGCCTCTGGGAATACTGACTGCATCGCGTGACCGAGCATACCTGCAGCGCCGATAATCGCAACTTTTCTTTCTAAGCTCATCTGTAACCATTTTTATCGGCAAATTCCTGCTTTATAACCTTTTCTTTGGCAGTTTTCCGAGTCCAGAAGACTTTTAAACAAAGTTTCTCTAGCTCTTTCCATGGTTCTTTTCACTTTTCTAGAATTGCGGGATTTGATCCTGATGGTCTTAGCGCTAGGCTATATTTTTATGGGATCATTGCAACGACCACGATCTCCTGAAGAATTTCTGATGCATCGCGGATTTGACTGGCAGAGCTTTCAATGGGCCATTATCATCACTGCACCAGCCATTGTTCTGCATGAATTAGCACATAAATTTATTGCCATGATTTTTGGACTAGCAGCCACGTTTCACGCTTCTTACTTTGGATTATTGTTGGGTGTTGCCTTGCGTGTTTTTTCAGCGCCGTTCATTATCTTTATTCCTGGATTTGTCTCTATAGAAGGAGCTAATTCTTTACAAAGCGCGCTTACTGCTTTCGCCGGACCTGGAACTAATCTTTTACTATTTTTCATTGCCTGGCTCTATCTCCATCAAACAAAGAGATTGACTTTCCGCCAGAAATTCTTATGGCATGCAACAAAACAGATCAACTTGTTTTTGTTCTTTTTCAACATGATCCCACTGCCGCCGTTTGATGGCTTCAGTGTTGTAGCAGGATTATTTAGCGTCTTGGCTTCTTCTTAGGCTTTGGTCTTGACTTCTGCTTCTTTTTAACCAAGACTTTTTTCTTTGGAGTTTTCTTCACAGACTTGCTTTTTTTTGCCTTTTCTTTTCTCTTCTTACTTGGTTTACCTTCGGACAATCTTTCTTCCTCTGATGCCATTGCTTCATTCAATTCTGCGCGAATCTTATCTATTAGCGATCTTGTCTTTTCTATTAATTGCCTGCTGTCTTCCTCTTTCAAGAGGCTGTTGCATGTCGGACATTTGTATTCCAGATCTAAAGCCTGCTGCGCATTGACACGAACACACCTATTTGGACAGACGTACATACCTGTTGTATTCTCCTCATTGATCATGCGCTTCAGATCCGCAATCTTTTTCTGCTTGCGCTCAACGATCAATTGGCGAGCATTAAAAGTGTCGAAGGTCCAGAAATAAATGTACCATCCTTTTTCCTTGTCTTTTTTTCTGGTGAACGCGACTAAGTTATGCTCGTTCAAACGATAGAGCATGTTGCGCACATGATTGACAGTCGTGCCCAGCTTATCAGCAATCTTGAACTCAGACACATTTTCCTTGCCAAGAATGAGTCGCAATAACGGAAGAACATCATCTCCTGCCACCTCTTTAACCAATTCCTCAGTTAAAGGTTGTGGAAGGCGCATGGAGTTAGTTTTTGCGACCCTTGTTTATATATCTTTCCCCTCTGTTGTATTGTTGCATCTACGAGACTTAAAATTAAGTAAAAAATTATTTCTTCTTTCTGGCAGGTTTATCCCAATAGGCAGATTTACAATTAGGGCATAAAGTTGGATATTCTTTTTTTCTCGGTATCCATTCATGACTACATCTTTCACATTTATATCCTTTAACTTCTATTTTTATCTCCGCCATATCTAAATATAGAAACTTATTCTTTATAAAACTTACTTTTTAAAGTATTAATTATTTAGTTACTAATTAATTAAGTAAATATAAAGAGGGCACAAAGTCCCCTTAGATTTCAAATCGGCTACCAACTAAAATGAAACCCAATGAAATAATAGAACAGAAGTATAAAAAAGTATCTTGTCTTTTTTGTAGTTCTAGCAATGTGATTAAAAGAGGAATTAGAAAAAAAGAGCATAGAGGAAAAGTTCAGAGATTTGGTTGTAAAGATTGTTGCAAAATTGGTTTGTTGATACTTTTGATGCTAAAACAAGATTTATGATTACAGGAGAATATATGGAAAGTAGAATTAATGAAAATCTGATTAAAGTTTTGAAAAGAACAAAATTCAAAACAGGAGAACAAGTAGAAATAGTAACTACTGAAGGCTTAATGGGTTATCCTGCTGTTTTAAGAAAGACATTCAGCTTACAATCCACTTATCATGCTTCAAGCAGAACAAAAAGTAAAATAACCTATAATGTTGTCATAGCATCAGAAAGGGGTTTTAATCATCCAATTGAAAGAGTATATAATACAATTAGAGAAAGAACAAAATAGAGAAATTTCATGGCCGGTAACAAAAATGTATTAGGGGAAAGATTAAAAATTAATTTTTTTACGATTTTATTTTTTTCTGTTCCATGTTATGCCTATTTTGCTGATATGAGTTTTTTCAAGAGTAATAACACTTCTTTTTGGGAGTTCAAATTAAATCTCGAACGAGATGGAATAATTCCTACCCTGATTGAATACGCATCCGGCGGGAGAGCCTTAAAAAGTGCTTCATCTGTTTCGTTATCTCCTATTGCCAAGATAAATTGAAAATTATTTTCAGAAAGATAGCGTAAAGTTGCCTTTCCTTTATTTGTTCCCGTATTTTTCACTTCTAGCACATTGTTCCCATGTAGCACTCCTATTTCAAGATTTGCGCTAATTGTAGTCAGTAAAGCCATCAATTCTTTGGCTTGTGATATTCCTTCCACTGTTTTCACATTCCTATAATGCCATGCTATAGAGAACTCCTTCTCTTCTAAAAATGAATTCTGAACTCTGTTTGCAAATAACTCTAAGATAGGGCGTATTTCTTTTTTCCAGTCAGATGTTAAATGCTCTATAGTTTCCCATAAGTTACTATTTTTTTTCTTAATGTATACTCCATGTTCTCCCACCAATGAAACATTTAAATTTCCAAACCATTTATCTAGTGTGTTCTTATCACGTCCAGAGATAATAACTATTTCATTTTCAGGATGTGTGGAAAGTCTTTCAAGAATTTCTAAAACTTCTTTGTCTGGATTTGCATCTTTGGGCGATTTAACAAAAGGTGTAAGTGTACCATCATAATCTAAAAAAATTAGTCTTGAATTGCTCCTGTGATAATCATTAACTAATCTGGTTTGGATTTTACCACCTAATATTTTTGCTCCTAATATCTTCTGATTTTTTTTTGTTTCGTCCATTTTTTCTAAAAATTGTTTCACCCACCATTCAACATCGTAAAATCGCAATCGTTCTTGCATTGTTTTATTTCTTAAAATCTGCTCCTCTTTTGGCATATTCAGGGCAGTGTTTAAGGCTTTAGAGATCTCTGTTTTGTTGTTTGGATTAATTATTATTGCCTCTCCAAGTTCTTTTGCAGCTCCTGTCATCTCACTGAGGATTAATACACCAAGACCATCTGAATTAGTTGCAATATACTCTTTAGCAATAAGATTCATTCCATCTCGGATTGGTGTAATAAGAGCTACATCTGATATTACATACAATGCAGAAAGAGATTCAAAATTCATAGGTTTATGTATATATAAAATAGGACTCCACCCTATAGTTGAGTACTTCCCATTAATTCTCCCTATAGATTCATCTATTTCTTTTTTTAATAACTTGTATTGGTGCACCTCTATACGTGATGGAGGAATTACCATAACCATAGTTACCTTCCCATGCCACTGGTGATTTTCTTCTAGAAAAGTGTCGAATGCCTCTAGCCGTTCTGGAATACCTTTTGTATAATCCATTCTATCAACTGATAATACAATTTTGTGCTCACCTACAATATTTTTAAATCTATGTATTTCTTTCTCTATTTTTTTATTTTTAGCAGCATCAAAATATTGTTGAAAGTCTATTCCTAGTGGAAAAACACCAACATTTATTGTTCTATCTCCAATTTGTAATCTTCCTAACTCATTATCATTGCCTAATAGGTATAATATATTATTCAAAAAGTTGTTTGAATACTCATAGGTATGAAAACCGATAAGGTCTGCTCCAAGAATTCCTGTCAGAATCTCTTTTCTCCAAGGAAGTAAGCGAAATATTTCAAAGGGTGGGAATGGTATGTGTAGAAAAAATCCTATTGTGGCTTTTGGTAGGTGCTTTCTAAGAAGATTTGGGAGAAGCATTAAATGATAATCATGAATCCAAATGGTATCCTCAGGGTCTGCTATTTTTATTATTTTATCACAGAACATTTGGTTCACTTTATTATAATAGTCCCACTCACTAGAATCGTATTTAGTTATTTTAGGGAAATAATGGAACAATGGCCAGATAGTTTCATTACAAAAACCAAAATAGTATTTTTTAATATCCTCTTTAGAGAGAGAAACAGAGTAGCAATTAAACTCGCTATTAAATTTGCTTTCAATTTTCTTTGAAACATTTACTTTACCATGCCAACCAACCCACTGCCATTGATATTGCTTTTGAACAGAAGAAAGAGCTGTAGCTAAACCACCGATATTAGGACGAATGTGTAACTTATTTCCTTTTTTTGTAATATCAACTGGCAATCTATTAGACGCTATTAATATCTTGTGCTTTACTGGATTTTTAATGTTTGACATTTTAATTAAACAATTAAGTTTGTATTTAAACCTTGTCGTTGCTTAGCTCTGTAGAAAACTTAAATAACCAATGCAGTCGTTAGACTGCAATTGGGGGTAGGAGAAGCTACCCATGAAAGGGAAGAAAAGAACTGTTTATTATAGG
>Ga0209541_10007402_pt1 | contig 18495 bp, 10 predicted proteins | sample RifCSPlowO2_01_FD_184027 | JGI IMG/M metagenome (GOLD analysis project Ga0209541, IMG submission 184027) | Groundwater microbial communities from Rifle, Colorado - Rifle CSP2_plank lowO2_0.1 (SPAdes) (version 2) | ecosystem: Environmental > Aquatic > Deep subsurface > Groundwater | place... | reverse complement strand
TGACGAATCCGTGCTGTCAATGGCAACAAGGTATGCCGTGCCGCTTGTTGCCTTAAGAACTCTCTGCCAAAATCCGGCAGAGAGTTTCTTTGCAGTATACTGCAATGCTGATTTGCTTGGACAAACCATGCCAAGCAAATTGCAGAAATGCTTTATTCTACAATAGGACAATCGACAGAAAAAACGAACAAGTAACGCAGCAAAATGCTGCCAAAATTCATACGTCTTTGGTCCGAAGTGGTGCAACCACCTTGGGCATCCTAAACGCCTTAAAAGACGCTTAACTTTTTTAACCAGCTTCGCTTCTTTTTCCATGGTGGGGCTACGCTCCCCACCCCCAAGCAGCCTAATGGCTGCTTGGGTTATTAAATTTTTTGAGATTTAGGACAGAGCCCGGACAAGGGATAGCAATATAAAGATGTGCAGGTTTCGATTCAAATATGTTACTTGATTTTCAAGAAATCGAAAGCGGAATAAGTAATGGAATTCCCCTGCCCAAGTTAGAACTACGGTTACAACCTGGTGAGTATTCTGATGGCGGCTTTCTCGCGCCGGGAGAAAGATTATTAGAGGTTATTAGAAAAGACCATGAAACTCTTCAGCGATTAGGTACGGACTATGAAAAAATGGCAAGACTCACTTATATTATTTTAGATCAGGAAAAAAGTGAATTCTGGACAGCACGAAAGGGGTCTTATCCCCACATAACCTATCCACGCATGACAAGTGAATGTATCAGGTACGATAAAGATCGTTTTACTGCAGAGGTAGCTCTTTATGCTGGTTTCCAAATATGCCCGTGGGGGTGCAGAGGAATTGACCAGTACGGGTTTTCTACAGTATCTAATTATACTTTATACATGACAGATAGAACCGATGAAAAATCTAGGGAATTTTTCGAGCGATTTTATGTTGGCCATGATCAAATATGGAACGATTGTAAAAAGGAATTTATGGTAGGCGATCTAAGAGAACCAGAACAATATCTTGCAGCCGACCAGAAAAGGATGGAAGAATTAAATAAACGAACATGCGCTTTTGATCACAGCCTGGGCATTGTGTATGGCGGGGAGGATAGAGTAAGATTCTTAACTTCCTTTGTGGTCCTTACCGATTTAACTCCACATTTGATTGCCTCACATTTTTTCTTTGAAGGGGCAGCATCGTACCGAACCGATCCGGAGAAGTTGATAGAATTTGCCGGAGTAGATGGCGAAGCAATTCTTAAAAGGTGATTAAATGTGATAGTGTTTAATCTTCGGGATAACAGACCCATTTTAATTACACAAATCTTTATAACCTCCTCTTTTTCCCTTCCTCCTATGCCCAATCATCATCATCATCGGCTCCATGGGACTGGATGACATTGAAACACCATTTGGCAATAAAGAAAATGTGCTGGGCGGCGCTGGCCTCGTAGCACACTTTTTCACCAGAGTCTCTCTGACCTCCCCAAGGAGCCAACGACTAAACTTTTAAATACCCCTCCATCTTTTTAAATAGTACATGACACACAACACCGTATGCAGCACACCTGCCGAATCTCCGAAAACCGTTCAGCAGGCTTCCCGGTCATTCTATGCGCAAATTGCTATTAAAACCTCGCTTGCACTTTTCATTGGTTCTGTTTTATCAGGTCTTGCTGCGTACGGAACGCGCATGATCTTAACACGGGCTCTTAGTGTTACTGAGTATGGTCTCTTCTATGGCGTGTTCAGTTTTGTCAGCTTCTTTTTATTATTCCGTGATTTTGGACTGCCTACTGCGATTATCAAATATGTTGCTGATTTTCATGCCAAAAAGAAATATCATGACCTGAAAACTGCACTTGTTTCTGTAACGCTGGTGCAGTTTGTGAGTTCTGTTGTTATTGCTGTCGTTCTTTTTGCATTTGCTGATGTCATTGCAGCCTCCTATTTTAAAGAGCCCAAGGCAGCATTGCTCCTGAAGTTCTTTGTGGTCTATATCTTTACCAGCCTTTTTGCTATTATGCTGAAGGCTATTCTCATGGGATTTCGGTCAAAATTTTTCCCTTTTTTTGAACTCTTCAAAAACACAACCAATCTTTTATTCCTTCTTGTTGCAGCTCCTCTCAGCTTTGGAGTTCTTCTTCCCTTATTCGGCCAGATATTCTCATGGATTATTATGATTGGTATTTGTGTGTACATCCTTTTGAGGCATCATTTCCAATTTTTTGATTATCACGTTACGAATCTGAAAAGTTCAACAAAGTTGATGCTTTCTTTCGGGCTTCCGGTTCTGCTCGCAACTATTGGCTATCAAGTGATCGGGCAGATTGATACTCTTTTTCTTGTCTACTTAAGAACACTTGATGAAGTCGGCGTCTACAATACCGTGCTTCCTGCTTCTCTTGTCTTTTTATTGTTTGGAAAGTCGGTTGCGGATATTATTTTTCCTCTCTTTGCAGAGATGTGGGCAAAGCATGAGCAGAGCAAGATTCAGCAGGGAGTTACCGAGGTGTATAAATATGGTTTTATTCTTTCAGCTCCTGTGCTCTTATTCTTTTTTGTCTATGCACGGCTTTTTTTAGAACTCTCGTTTGGGCTTGTCTATGGCGTCGGCGCCCAGGCATTTCAAATTCTCCTTATTGGCATCCTTTTTTATATTATGGTCATGATCAACAACCATATTCTTGCAGCTATTGGGAAGCCGGCAATCACGACCAAAATTGTGCTCGGATCTGCGGTTTTGAATATTGTTCTCAATACTATTTTTATCCCTCCCTTTGGTATGGGCGGTGCTGCCTTGGCAACAAGTTTAAGTTACCTCACCATGCTCCTGTTTTCAACGTTGTATGTGGCAAAAGAATTATCCGTTGCCCCTCCTTGGCTGTTCTGGACAAAATCTTTTGTTGCAGGTGGCATCTATCTCGCAGTAGCGTATGGCCTTGAGTCCATTCTTGATCCGATTGTATTCTACCTGAGAATTCCCTTTGTTTTTTTGGTTGCTTGTTTAGGGTATGTTGCTGCACTTTTCCTTCTTCGCATGGTGTCTTGGCAGGAAGTCCAGGAAAAGAAGCGTCTGCTTTTTAGGGTATTTGGTCGGTAATTTCCCTGTTCCTCTTTTGTTCCTCATTTCCCTTTTAAATCCTTTTAAACAAGTGGCGCAAGATATATAAATGAGGGGTTTGTAGGTCGTTGGTAGTGGGTGGTAGGTGAGGGGGAATATCTATGAAAGTTGCAGTGATCACAGGAATTACCGGGCAAGATGGGGCCTATTTAGCAAAATTCCTGCTTTTGAAAGGATACAAAGTCTATGGAACGTATCGAAGGCTCAGCACCCCCAATTTCTGGCGTCTGCAGGCCTTAGGTATTCTTGATAAAGTTGAACTGGTTTCTTTTGATCTCATTGATCAAAGTTCGATGCTCAACATTTTGAAAAAAGTCAAACCTGATGAAATCTACAACCTTGCTGCACAGAGTTTTGTGGGAGCTTCTTTTGAACAGCCGGTTTCAACTGCCGAAATCACTGCACTGGGACTTCCAAGAATTCTTGATGTAATGAGAATCCTCTGCCCCCAAGCAAAATTTTATCAAGCTTCCAGTAGTGAGATGTTTGGCCAAGTTCAGCAAATTCCTCAAAATGAAAAAACTCCTTTTTACCCCCGAAGTCCGTATGCTGCTGCAAAATTATATGCACATTGGGTCACCGTTAATTACCGCGAAGCATACAACCTATTTACCTGTTCAGGTATCCTCTTCAACCACGAATCACCGCTTCGCGGACTTGAGTTTGTCACTCGAAAAATCACCAATGCCGTTGCACGCATCAAGCTCGGTCTTCAGAAGGAGCTCTTGTTGGGAAATCTTGATGCCAAGCGGGATTGGGGGTATGCTCCTGACTTTGTCGAAGCCATGTGGCTGATGCTTCAGCAGGAACATCCCGATGACTTTGTCATTGCAACAGGAGAAACACATACAGTTCGAGAATTCTGTGAAGTTGCATTTCAAGAAGTCGGACTCAATTATAACGACTATGTCAAAGTTGACGAACGCTTTTTCAGGCCTTCAGAAGTTGACCTGTTAATTGGCGACGCAGGCAAGGCGAAACAGAAATTGAACTGGAAGCCCAAAACCACCTTCAAAGAACTCGTGAAGATTATGGTTCAAGAAGACCTCAACCGTTGGCAGCGCTTCCAGAAAGGAGAACACTTCCCTTGGGACGCCCCGTATGATTATGTGTTTGGGCAGACGATCTCTCCCACATATCAGCTTGATCGCTGAACGCTCAAGAGGCCCCTCTGTCGGTCCCCTCCAGTCCATACCTCTTATCCATGCATCTTATTTTGAGATCATCGTCGAGATCATCGCATACGGCGAGATTCTTGCTCTGATGAGGTTTATGCTATGGCCTTGAAAAATACCCAAAATACCGAACACACAGTCTTCACCAAGAACTATGCCTATTATTATGACCTGGTCTATAAAGACAAGCCCTATGCTGAAGAATGCGATTTTGTTGAGAAACTCATGCAACGTTTTTCGAAAATAAACGACGAAACAATGCAAAAATCAACTCAAAAAACGATTCTTGATCTTGGCTGCGGAACAGGAAGATACTCTCTTATTCTTGCTCAGCGCGGGTATCAGGTTACCGGCACCGATCTTTCAGCCGACATGATTGCGCTGGCAAAGAAACGCGCATCAGATGCCCGGGTAAATGTTGATTTTCATGTTATGCCCATGCAGGAGACCCAGCTTGACAGGCAGTTTGACGTGATTATCGGTATGTTTCATGTTTTTGGCTACCTCACGGATTATCAAGATATCGAAAAGATGCTCCACAAAACGAAAGAACATATGCACAAGGATTCTCTTCTTATTCTTGACTTTTGGAACGGCGAAATGGTCCTCAAAGATACCTGGCCTCAAAAAGTGAAAATCTTTTCAGAAATTGTTGACAGGGTTCCTACGCGCATTATCCGATTTTCGTTTACCCAGCTGGATACAACAAAAAACATTGCAGAGGTGCGGTTTCAAACATTAGTGCTTGAGAAACATGCCAAACCTGGAGCATCATCAACGCAAGAATCAACTCAAGAAACCGTCATCAATGAATTTGAAGAAACCCATTACCTGCGGTACTTTTTTCCAGAAGAGATCAAAAATTATCTCCAGGCGCACGGATTTGAGGTGCTTCATCTGTGTCCCTTTTTAGATGTTGATGGAAGCACAGACAAACTTCAAAAAGTTTGGAGTGGGACGATTGTTGCGAAGATCAAAAACTAAATGAGATTTCCACTACCTAATATTTCCGGGAGAATGGGGAGCTAGGTGTTTAGACAATGCCAACTGAAGAAGAAATCAAACGATTGCAGAAGCGAGAACAGTATCTCTCCTCTTTCCGTCGATTAAAGATACGTTTAGGTGCTCTCTCTCCTCTCTCCTCTTTCAATCGCTTCCTTCTTCCTCTTGTTCTTCTTTTGATCGTGCTCAGCGTCGGGGTTTGGCTGAGAATGCAACCCCTGTATATGTATCCTGCTGAGAAAACAGTAGATGCTGTTTTGGAAGAACGGCTCTCCAATCAGTTTCTTCTTGAAGTGCATAATGAGTATCCTACCCTTCCATTGGCAGATAAAGAGCGTTTTGCACAGAATCGTCTTGAACAATTTAAAAAACTTCCTGATTATCAGAAGCAGCGTACACAAGATATTGCGCGTTTGAAAGATCTTCTGGCGCCTGACGACGGTTTTATTTATCCTCTTGATCTGGATTCCTACCACCATCTTTTTTATACCAAGAATGTGCTGAAGTACGGCTCCATGTCTGACAAAGTTGTTGACGGCCAGAAGTATGACACGTTTAAGTATCCTCCAATTGGAAAAGCGCGCGATAACGAACATTTTTTTCCGTATTTTGCAGCATGGTTTTACCGCTTAACCAATTTTTTATTTGATTGGACGCTTTTAGAATCCTTTGTTTTTATTCCTGTCTTTTTATCTGCTGTATTGATTACCCTCTTTTTCTTTTTTGGCAAAAGAATTGCAGGTCTTGCCGGCGGCTTTTTCATCAGTTTTCTCGTAGCGGTCGATACCATCCTCGGCAATCGCGGTGTGCTTGGTTTTACTGATACCGATATGTTAAACCTTATTTTAAGTCTTTTGATTCTTTTTATGGCTTATCTTGCTTTTGAAAGCCTTTCTTTGACAGGAGGCATTTCTTCGCCTGAAAAATCTTTTACGAAAAACAAATTTTTTATGAAAAATCAATGGTTCAGCCTCTTGTTTATTGTTCTCGGGGCTTTTTTTGTCGGCTTGTTTGCATTTACTTGGACGGGCTGGTGGTACATCTTTATCATCGTCCTTATCAGCATCGCGCTTTTTATTGTTTATTTTTTCTGGCGTGAACGAAAAATTTCTTCTCTCGTCAAATGGGGGATTTTTCTCTTCATTGTTTTTTTTCTTGTTTCAGGACTCTTTGTCAGTCTTTTCGTCGGCTTTTCACATTTTGTAGATCTGTTCGTGGCGCCTTTTCGTGTTTCGTCGACCTTGGGGGGCGTCTTCAGCACAAGTCGTGGTGATACTAATCTTTTTCCTAACATCTATCATTTTTTTGTTGATGAACTTCAATCACAAAATCTTTCAATTTTTCTCAAAAACTTGGGTTTATTAAACTTGGTTATCTCTTTTCTTGGTTTCCTGTGCTTGAGTGCAGCTGCATATTTCGCCATGCGTCAAAATAATCAATCCCCCCATCAGCATCCTGATCAGCATCAACAGCGCCCCTTACAACATCCATCGTCTCTTATTTTCTTATTTTTTCTTTTCTTGGTATTTTCTGTTTCAACAGGCTATATCGCTTTTCGTTCTCTGCGTTTTTCATATTATTTTGCGCTCATGCTTCCCTTTTTTTCAGGATATTTTTTTTCTTACTTTTTTACAGCGGGTGCAGAAAAAATTTCGTTGTCTTTCAGGCTTGAAAAAAAATTTATTCAAATTGTTCTACTCATCTTTTTCATCATTTTTACAGGATTTTCACCCTTTCCTCCTTTTTGCGATCATGGAGCCTGCAAACAAAGTTTTGATTTATTTAGGGAAAAACCCCTTGTATACGATGATGCAATGGACAGCTTGATGCAGGAACTCAAAACAAAAAGTGCTTCTGATGCTCTGGTTACTTTATGGTGGGACGATGGCAATTTCGTGAAGGCTATGGCTGAACGAAGAGCCACCATCGACAGTGCTTCGCAAGACCTGCCCCACCTTGTATGGATCTCTCGTTTCTTGAGCACCGACAACGAAAACGAAGCAATTTCCATTCTCCGCATGCTGGGTTGCGGATCGTATTATCCTTATTTTCGCATCTTTCCAAATGAAACACGTGATTCAAGAAATGCATTTAAAATTGTTGAAAATCTTGTCGCCATGGATAAGGCCGAAGCAAAAACCTATCTTCAGAATCTTGTTGATCAACGCATTCTCTCAGAGGAGACCGTTCCCGCCCTTCTCAACGAAACCAAGTGCAGTCCTCCTGAAGGATATGTGTTCACCTCGAATAAACTTCTTAACTTTGCCAATATCTGGTCATCCTATGCTTTCTTTGATATAGACCGGGCTAAAATTTATAGTCTTAAGGATAACGAACAGGAAGCTTCTGATTTTATGACTCGTCAATTAAATTATACAGTGGACCAGGTGCAAACAGCACGTGTTCAAGTAGAAAATATCCAAACTGATCAAGATTTCCTGCGATGGGTAAGCCCTTTCGGGGGTCCCACACTGCATCTTGTTGAAGGTCTCTGCCAGTCCGAACGTTCACCCCTGCCCTTGCCTTCAGAAAATCAAAACGCGAGGGTTCCATCTGCACAGATCTTACAATGCAAAGTTCCTTATCAAGGCGGCATTCTCACTTTTTTCCTTGATATGGCAAAGAAAGAGATATCATATCCAAATCGCCAACCACAGAGTTCATCAACCGCCCAGGATGTTTTCAAGTCCCTTGTTTGGGTTGATGATTTTGGGTTCCATGAAAAACAAATGGACCCTGCCGGCATTACAGCGGGCGATACAGCTGAAAAAAATCGTGCAAATCGTGCGGGAGAAAATACTGCAGACCCAGAATCACTCTCACTGATCTTTACACGACAAACAAAAGGAAATAAAATACTTGTTTTAGCAGCAAAAAATCCTTTGCAACGCAGCATGTATGTTCGACTGAATTATTTAGGCGGCGTTGGTTTATCAAAATTCGCACTTTTTGACAGCAAAACAAGCTTCGTGCATGGAAACATTTATCTATGGAACGTCCTTTGGGATAGTCCTTGAAAAGAGCGAGTGAGGAGTGTGGGGTAGCTATGGCATCTCTGTCCACTGAAGAAATAAAAAAACAGCAACGAGAACTGTATAAGGTATACTTCAGCCGGCTTCATGTTTTCTTTCCATATTTCATTCTCCTTATCATGTTAAGTGTAGGTATCTGGCTTCGTATGCAACCGGTGTCGCTGTCTACTGTTGAAACAACGATTGATACGCAGTTGGAGGGCGATTTATACAGCAAATTTCTTGCTGAAGCACATACGAACTATCCGCAACTTTCCAGCTCAGAAAAATTGCGTTATGCACAAAAGAGTCTTGAAGAAGCAAAAAAACTACAGGTTTACCAAGAGGCACGGAGCAAACGAATTGCAGATCTTAAAAAAAATTTGAGACCTGAAGCGGGTTTGATCTATCCTCTTGATCTGGATTCCTACCATCATCTTTTTTATACCAAGAATGTGCTGAAGTACGGCTCCATGTTTGACAAAGTTGTTGACGGGCAGCGCTACGACTCCTTTAAGTATCCACCCGTTGGTAAAGCGCGTCCCAACGAGCATTTCTTTGCTCATTTTGCGGCGTTGTTTTATCGTGCTACCCACTTCTTTTTCAACTTCACTCTTCTTCAATCCTTTGTACTGATCCCTATTTTTCTCTCTGCCGTACTCATCATCTTGTTTTTTTTGTTCGGTAAAGAACTGATGGGCCTTCCCGGGGGTTTTTTTATGGGCTTCCTTGCTGCAGTTGATCCCATCATGGGCAATCGGGGGATTTTAGGTTTTACAGATACCGATATGCTGAATATGGTCTTGACGATTCTGGTGCTCTTTTTCGTCATCCGGAGTTTCCGATTTGTTTTTCAACCTGTTGGTGACCGCCACAGGAACTTCTGGAAGGGTATGCTAAACATCGTCCTTGCCAGTATCGCTATGGCACTTTTTGCTTTTACGTGGACGGGCTGGTGGTATCTGTTTGTTATTGTTATTGCAGCGATATCTATTTTTTCAGGCTATCTCTTCACAAAGGAAAAATTCGGATGGTTTGGAGAGAAATCCTCAACAAGATCGGAATCGAAATGGAAAAGCTGCCTTCTTCTTTTGACAGCTTTCATAGTACTTTCTTCTCTGCTTTCCATTTTTTTCATTGGCATGGTCAATTTCTCATTTTTTCTTGTGCAACCTTTTGCTCCCCAGCAGTCTATTGGTGATATCGTGGGGCCTACAGGTGCACCCAACATTTATCGTTTTTTTGTCGCTGAACTTCAACCCCAAACCCTTTCAACATTTATACAAAATATGACTCTTGCTGATCTTGCTCTTTTCTTCCTTGGCGTTCTTGCTTTCATCTTTTTTATACACCAACATCAAGCACAGCACGCTTCCTTGCCAACTGCTCCGCCAACCCCCTCACCAACCCCTACACCAACTTCTGCACTGTACCTTCGCTTTTCATTTCTCCTCCTTGCTCTCTTCTCGACTGCTACAGCATATATGACCTTTCAGGCGCAGCGTTTTGGCTACTATTTTGGGATTGCATTAACAATTTTCTCCGGATTTTTCTTTGCGTACCTCTTTGTTGTTGGTGCAGGAAAGATCTCCATCCGGCTCCCCATTAAGAAGAAATTTCTTAACCTTATTCTCGTGCTGGTATTCCTTTTATTTGTTGGATTTTCTCCTATCCCTCCCTTTTGCAGTCATGGCAAATGTGAAAAAAGCCTTCTAGCTTTTCAACAAAAATCCGTTGTGTACGATAACAGCGTCGATAATCTTATGAAGAACACTCAAGCAAAAACATCTCCTGACGCAATCATCACCTCTTGGTGGGAGGACGGGAATTTCTTTAAATCCATGGCCGAACGCCGTGCAACGATTGATCCTGCATCGCAACAGGGGCATCATCTTCCGCTGGTTGCGCGGGTTTTTACTACAGGAGATGAAGATGAAGCGATTTCACTTTTAAGAATGCTGGACTGCGGTTCGCAAGAACCCCTGGTCTATCTCTATTATAATGAAACCCCTGATTTTTATGCGATCTGGAGCATCGTCAACGATCTTGTCCAGTTCTCGCGGAGCGACGCAGAAGCATATCTCTCTCATCTTGTTGAGAAAAAAAGAATCTCATCTGCAACAGCGACGTATCTCTTGGATAAAACAAAATGCGAGCCCCCTGAAGCCTATCTTTTTGTTTCTGATAGTCTTCGTCGGTATGTCAATGCTTGGTCTTCCTATGGATTCTTTGATGTAGCAAAGACTAAAATCTACAGCTTAAAGGATCATGAACAAGAAGCCATTGACTTTATAAAACAGAAACTGAATGCTACAGAAACCGAAGCAAGAAACCAGTTTGCAGCCATACAAAATCTTAAGAACGATGAAGAGGTGCTTAATTGGCTCATGAATCCGTTATCCCTTGTAGAAATGACTTGTGGAAAAACTAAGGAAGCAGCCAGTAAAGAAGGAAAAGATACAGAATCAATGCTCCGCTGTGTTGTTGGAACCCCTCGTGGAGCCATCCCATTTTCTGTTGATCTTGAGCGTATGAAAATCCAATATGGGCAAGGATCTCCTGCGGTCTTTTCATCGCTTGTCTGGGCTGACGATGCTGGTTTTCATGAGAAAACATTGAATCCTGCTCTCGACCCCCCTTCACTTCCCATTATAGACTCTCCTGTTTCTCTTATCATCACTTCCCGTGACAAGGATGGAAAAGCGCTTGTTTTGCTTGCAGAGCAACCCTTACAGCAAAGCATGTACGTTCGACTTAATTATCTTAATGGTGCGGGTTTAAAACACTTCAGTCTCTTTGACAAGCAGCAAAGTTACGTAAAAGGAAACATTTATCTATGGAAGATTCTTTGGCCAACGAACAAGGACAAAGGCCAAGGGGGATTATGGTAACTGTGGTAAAACGACCAGCAACACCGCCAGCAACATCGATAACCAGTGAACCTGTACACGAACCGGCACATGATGACGTGGTTTTTGACTTTCAAAAGTTCCTTAAAAAGAAGGAAAAATCCCATCAACCAAAACATCAGCCTGCAAAACAGCATCAACCTCATCAAACTTCTGTCCAATCTCAGAAAAGCCACCCTTTCTTTTCTGTCTTTCAAAATGAAAAAGGGATTATCCTGCTTCTGATCCTTATCCCTCTCCTTTTTGGTGTGTATGTACGTTCTGCTCCTGCTTGGATTCCTTCAGCAGAGACTGTTGCGCGAGAGGAGATTCTGAAAAGCTTTGTGGGGGGGCAGTTTGAGGCGATACAAAAAACAAATCCTACACTCTCTGATACTGACAAGAAAAGACTCATTCACCAGCGCACTGCAACGTTCCAGAACTCGGATGAATTTGAAACCTCAGTTGAGCAGTTCAAACAAAAGCTGAAAGATCCTTATAAAGATGCAACAGGATTTTTGTATCTTATCGGCGCCGATTCGTATCAATACGCCCGCTCTATCAGAAATGTTCTTGATCATGGCTATCCGGGTGACAGCATCAAAGATGGGCGTCAATTTGATGCATTGATGCTTGCTCCGACAGGAAAGGTTGTTACCCCTAACTTTCACGTGTATGCCGGAGCATACTTTTATACCGTTGCTTCACTTTTTTTCGTCAACGCAAGCATGGAGGGTATTTTGTTCTTTTTTCCTGTTTTCTTTTCAGCTCTTTCGATCATTTTTGCTTTTTATCTTGGCAGAAAGCTCGGCGGAAATATCTCAGGGTTTTTCACTGCTATCTTTGTCGCAGTGCACTATCTCTTTGTTGCAAGAACGATGGGCGGCCTTGTTGACACTGATATCTACGTTGTTTTTTTCCCTCTCGCTATTGTTTGGTTGTACTTTGAGATGATCACTGCTGAACCACTCAAGAGAAAACTTGTTTGGTCTGCTGGTGCAGGAATCTTAACCGGTCTTTTTGCCTTTGCATGGACTGGCTGGTGGTACATTTACGACTTTCTTCTTATTGCTACAGTTATTTATATCTGCTACAAACTCGTTGTGTTTTATTACAAATTTCGCCGTTTCGACGTCTCTTTTTTCGTTTCCTTTTTTAAAACACCGCACTTTACCCGCCTTTTTTATAGTGTTATAACCTATACCCTGGCAGCAAGCCTGCTCGTTCTTTTTTTCAAACGTTTGAAAAATGTCTTTGATCCGTATACAAGTGTCCTTGACTTTTTGTCATTTGGCCAGGCAGTAAAAGGTGGTTCCTTGTGGCCGAATGTTCTGCTCACCATATCAGAACTTGAACGTGTGAACTTTAAGTCTATTATCGATGCAGTCGGAATTTGGATTCTCCTTTTTGCTTTGCTGGGGGCGCTTCTTTTGCTGTATCGAGGATTTCAACTTCATTGTCAGTCAAAGGGAGAGAACGAGTCCGATAAAAATCCATTCATCTTTTATGTTATCTTCCTTGTAATCTATGTTGTTGGCTCTCTGATCGCAGTACAAGCGGGGGTGCGTTTTTTAATTGTTCTTATTACGCCTGTTTCCCTTCTCTCTTCCTACTTTCTTGCTTCAGCAATCCTCTCGCTGAGTAATCTCAGTGCAACCTTTTTTCCATTATTTACAAGATCCTATCGGCATGTGCAGTCCTTTTTCATTATTATTTTTATGGTCGGGGCCTTGCTGTTTTTAGGGCTATTTCCTTTTTCTTCGTTTTGTTTCCAAGGGGTTTGTGAACAAACTCTTGAGGGAGTCCAATCCGTAGGGCCGACTATTGATGACGCGTTTGTTGATACACTTGCAGGACTGCAGGCGAAGATGGGTGAAGATGCTATTCTCACCTCCTGGTGGGATTATGGCCACATTTTCAAATATTTCACAAATCGGGCAGTAACTTTTGATGGGGCTTCTCAGAACACTCCACAGGCTTATTTTGTTGGGCGTTTCTTTGTAACAAATAATGAAAAAGAAGCGTTGGGAATTTTGCGTATGCTCAACTGTGGCGGCAATGCAACCATTTCGCTTCTGGAAAGTGAATTTGAAGGTGATACGCGCAAAGCCGTTGAACTCACGAACAAATTGGTTGCGGCATCAAAAAAAGAAGGACGTGCATTGTTGGAAAAGCAAAATCTCTCATCCCATACTATTGAGCGTATACTTTTTACAACCTACTGTACCCCTCCCGAATCATACGTGATTGTTACAAAAGATATGGTTGGAAAAGCACCAGCATGGGGGCATATCGGCCTCTGGAATTTTACACGGGCAAAAATGCTCCAAGATATTCAATCCCCAACCAAAGACCAAAGAGAACAGAACATTCTCCAGCTTCAAAATGAATTTGCTCTGTCTTCAGAACAATCTGAGAAAACATACACCTTTTTAGAAACTGCATCTTCAGCTGAACTTCAGGAATGGCTGGCCCCTTGGGTGCTGTACAGCAAAGATATCGTGGGGTGCAAAATTGCTGATGCATCGGGAACGATGATGGAGTGTCCGAACTATCTTAATGAAAATGAACCAGGAACCTACGAACTTTCTTTTACTTCAGAAGGAGAAATGCTTTCCGCAGTGGTAAAAGGTCCGCAAGGACAGTATCTTGTTCCTCAATCTGTCATTTTCATGAACCGTGATCAGTTGTTTGAATACACTCCTAAAACTGACAAGCAGAAGTCTCCCTTTTCTCTTGCTCTCTTGCAAGATTCAACCAGCATGAGCAGTTTTGTTTTAAGCCCTCAACTCAGCCTGAGTATGTTTACGCGATTGTCCTATTACAATGGTGCAGGGCTCTCATATTTTAAGTTGTTTACCACTAGTGAAGGTCATAATCCCATGTTGGTCTGGAAGGTGCATTGGCCTTCTGTCGAGGAGTAATACCTGGTAATAACAACGTGAAGCTAGCGCTCAGCGAAGCACCTTGAGAACATCTTCTGCTTGAACTTTGTCAATCATTGCCGGTGTACACGTTGCATGCGTTCCGAAGATGGTATAACATGCTTTTTCTTCTTTCCAGATATACCTGCTTTTTTTGTGCAGGGGTGCATAAACTTCAGGATCAGTGGGTCCAAAGATACTGATGATATTTTCATTGACGGTCGCAGCCATATGCATCGGTCCTGAGTCGCTGCAAACAATCTTTTTACAGCGTTCCATCAGGGCAATAGACTGATGGATGCCGGTTTCACCCACCGCCGAAACAAGTTTGTGGAGTTTGTGTTTCGTTTTCCTTTTCATTGTTGTTTGTGCTGCCTGCGCTTGTATTGCTTGCATCACAAACTCCGCATCTTCCTTGTCGCTGGGCCCGCCAAGAAGCAGAACATCCTGCTTTTTGATGAGCTGCGCAACCAGTTCTGCATAGCGTTCCTTGCTCCAGATCTTCAGATTGAAGCTCTGGCCGGGATTTTTTCCGCCGCCAACAGCAACTCCTATCGTTTGTTTTGAAAGACGAAGCTGTTGAAAAAAACGCTTGGCAAATTTCTTGTCTTCCGGCTTCAAAAAAATATTCATTTGCCAATCCTCTTTCTTTTTTTCATCATACTTCATTCCCAGCGGTCGTATGAGATCAAGATAAGAAAGACTATCATGCTTATTCTGCAAATAGGGAACACTCACGTTGTTGGCAAATCCTTCCCCATATCGGTCAAAACCTATTCTCAGCGTTTTTTTGAAAAGAGAACAGAGCAAGGCGTAGATGCCTGCCATCCAGTTCTTATCAAGCACCAAGATTAAATCATAATTGTTGTGTCGTATTTTTCTGATTAATTTCAAGTTCTCAATAGTGCTTTTCTGTTTTCCGTAAATCAGATTATCGTCGAAAACAATCAACTCGCGGATGTGTGGGTTTCCAACAAGAACGTTGTGGGAAAATGCACCCACTGCATAGTCTACTGCATAGTCTGCCTGGCTGAGTTTGCGAACCAAGGGCGTTGTCATGAGAATATCGCCAATCGCACCAACTTTGAGGAGAAGCACTTTTTTGACGCCTCCTTGGTTGTTGTTGGAAAGTATCTGTTCGGGAAGTTTTTTAGTTCGTAAACTAAACAGAATCTTCCCCACGGTTGTTGCAATTCGTGTTGCCACTGGTTTGTCACGGGTGTTCATGTGTCAATGTCCCTGCGATGCTCTGTCTGTTGATTTTGTTTATGGGAATCCCAATCTTTAAGGAATTTTTCAAGTCCGATATCCGTCAATGCATGTTTAATCATCTGTTCAAAAACAGCAGGAGGCAGGGTGCAGACATGGGAGCCGAGCATCGCCGCTTCTTTTACATGTTCAGGATGCCTCACGCTTGCCGTTAAGACCTTGGTCGTAAATCCATAATTCTTGTAAATCACCAGGATTTCTTTGATCAGCGTCATGCCGGTCTGTCCGATGTCGTCCAGTCTCCCAATAAACGGACTGATGTACGTTGCTCCTGCTTTTGCAGCAAGGAGTGCTTGATTCGCTGAGAAGCACAAGGTTACATTGACCTTGATCTCTTCGCCGGTCAGAATTTTTGTCGCCTGCAGTCCTGCAGGCGTGAGTGGAACTTTCACGACAACATGCGGGTCAATTTTTGCAAGTTCGCGTCCTTCTTTCAGCATGCCTTCAACATCAGTTGCAACCACTTCTGCGCTCACAGGACCTTGTACGATTGCGCAGATTTCTTTGACCACTTGTTTAAAGTCTCTGCCTTCTTTTGCGATTAAGCTGGGGTTGGTCGTTACGCCATCCAGCACGCCCCAGGCATGCAGCCGCTTGATTGCTTCAACATCTGCAGTATCAACAAAAAGTTCCATGTTCGTGCACCTCGCTTCTTGGGTTTTGAGTATTAGGCTGTTGGTAGTAGGTATTTCTGTTAATGGTTCCATTACAGGTGGTGTTTGTTCTTTTGTTTCATCTTTTTCTTTTGTTTTATTCTCTTTTATTTTCTCTTTTTCGAGTTTTTCATTGATCCTTAATAATGTTTTCCTCATCAGCTCTCGGACAACTTCATGTTGAGGATCATGTGGTGCGAAACCTTCACCTTCATCAGCGTCTGTGATTCCCTTTTCTCTCTTATCTTCCCTCCCTTTTTCTCTCTTTTTTCTTGCCACTACACTCTTCACCGCTTCAACCATATGCTTCGTGTTCATACCATACTTGCCATACAGTTCTTCGCCTTTTCCTGACTCGCCAAAGCTGTCGTGCATTCCTATCCGTTCAACAGCTGTAGGAAGGTGCTCAGCAAGGAATTCACTGACTGCACTCCCTAAACCGCCGATGACCGAATGATCTTCAGCAGTAACGACTGCTCCTGTTTTCTTTGCATACTTCAAAACAAGCTCTTCGTCAAGCGGTTTGATCGTGTGGATATTGATAACTGCAACCCGCATGCTGTCATTTTCTAATATCTTCGCAGCATCCAAAGCTTTACTGACCATCACTCCTGTTGCAAAAATGACTGCATCTTCTCCCTCTTCCCCTTCCTTGTCTCCTCCTTTGAGAAGAACACCTTTTCCTATTTGAAACGTGTTCGATGTATTCCCATAATACTCTTTCATCACATCCGGTACTTTTGATCTCGTTAGTCTGAGGTAGCAGGGCCCTTGGTGTTGTGCAATGGCCTGGGTCGCAAGCTCTGCTTCAGTTCCATCTGCAGGCTGGATAATCGTCATGCCAGGAAGCGTGCGCATGGTTCCGATGTCTCCCAATTCTTGCGCAGAAGCGCCGTCTTCTCCTGTCAAGAGACCCGCGTGGCTTGCTACCAATTTGACATTTGCTTTGTTGTATGCGACGCTCATTCTGATTTGATCATGCGCCCGATTGGGCAAAAAAGAGGCAAAGGAGCAGGCAAAGGGAATTTTTCCTGTTTTTGCTAGGCCGACTGCAAGTCCCACCAAATTCTGCTCTGCGATGCCGACATTAAAATAGCGTTCCGGATACTTTTCTCCAAATTTTTCTGACCGTGTTGAACTGCAGAGATCTGCGTCAAGAACAACAACCTTCGGATTTTCACCGAGCTTGACAATTGCATTTCCAAATCCGTCGCGTGTTGCAATGCTCATAAGGTATCAGCTCCTGTTGCTCCAGCGCTTTTAATTTCCCTTATTTTAATCTCTTCTCTCTTAATCTCTTCCAAAGCCTGCTTCAACTCTTCATCATTTGGAGCTTTTCCATGGAATGCCTTGTTCAATTCCATAAAGGAAACACCTGCCCCTTTTTTTGTATGGCTGATAATCACCAAGGGTTTGAAACTTGTTACTTTTCTCAGTGCATCAACCACTTCTTCCATATTGTTTCCATTGATTTCAATCGCATGCCAGCCAAACTCAGCAAATTTCTTGGCGAGGGGGCGTTCTGATGTGTTGATATCTAAGATTTCGTTGGTAAATCCTTCTTGTTGGACCCCATTAAAATCAATAATTGCAGTAAGATTATTCAGTTGATGCCGTCCCGCAAACATGACTGCTTCCCACACCGAGCCTTCCTGCATTTCGCCGTCTCCAAGAAGCACAAAAACATGGTTGGGTTTTTTGTCGATTTTAAACGAGAGCGCCATACCGGTTCCTACGCTGAGGCCTTGTCCAAGAGAACCTGTTGAAAGTTCTACTCCCGGAACTTCAGCATAAACATGGCCTTGGAGCCGGGATCCCATGCTTCGGAATGACATCAATTCTTCTTTGGAAAAATATCCTGCTTCTGCTAGTACCGCATAGAAACTGGGACAGCAGTGCCCTTTGCTGAGAATGCAAATGTCTCTGTTAGGGTCTTGTGGATTTTCGGGGTTATGCTTCATTCTAAAGAAGTATAATGCGGTGAGGATTTCTGCCTGCGACAAAGAACCACCCGGATGCCCTGATCCTGCTCGGTGTGTCATCAAAACAGCCTGTCGTCTCAGTTCTTGTGCAATCTGTTTCAATGCTTCAATCTTCACATTTTTGTGCGGTGTCGTCGTTAAAACTTTACTCAACAGGTTATGCATCATCATCGCTTCCCCCTCTCCTTTCTCTTTGGTATTTCATAACCGCGCGATACAATGCAGGAATATTTTTTTCGTGTTTGTCAATAATATTCAATCCTCGTCCTCCGTGGAGCGTCGGTCTCTCTACCACATTCACGAGTGGACGATAATGGCGGATCATGTCAAGATTTGCTGTCGTAATATTTTTTGTCGGATACCCCAGATTTCGTGTTATCGTAATGGATTTGAGGAAGACTTCGGGCATCACGACTGCTGATCCCACATTCATGATCACTCCTCCGCTTACGTTTGCGAGCCGTGTGGTAAACAGTTTGAAATCAAGATACGATGTTTTTC
>Ga0209541_10007401_pt1 | contig 18496 bp, 24 predicted proteins | sample RifCSPlowO2_01_FD_184027 | JGI IMG/M metagenome (GOLD analysis project Ga0209541, IMG submission 184027) | Groundwater microbial communities from Rifle, Colorado - Rifle CSP2_plank lowO2_0.1 (SPAdes) (version 2) | ecosystem: Environmental > Aquatic > Deep subsurface > Groundwater | place... | reverse complement strand
GTTGTGGCTATGGAACATTTACAATTCCTGCTGCAAAAATAGTTGGCGGAAAAGTTTATGCTATTGATTTAGATCCAGAAATGATTAAAGAAACAGAAAGAAAAGTAAGAGAAAAGAAATTAAGCAATGTAGAAACCATACTTCGTGATTTTGTGTCGAATGGTTCTGGGCTAAAAGATGAAAGTGTGGATTATATTATGTTGTTCAATATTCTTCATACAGATAAACCAGAAAAATTATTGAGAGAAGCTTATAGAATTTTGAGAAATGGTGGGAAACTTGGGATTATCCATTGGAATTACGATTCCGCAACACCAAGAGGTCCACCAATGAAAATTAGACCAAAACCAGAACAATGTATAGAATGGGCAGAATCTGTAGGATTTACTAGTCCAAAAAAATATGATTTAAAATCATATCACTATGGCATTGTAATGGAGAAAACAAAATGAAAAAAATATTGTCATTAGGTGTTTTATTTTTAATCTTATCATTGAGTATAATGTCAGTTTATGCAGTTACTCAAGATGAACTAAATCAAGCAAAAACATTAATTGATTCAAATATTAGCTGTAATCAACTTACAAATAACCATCTTGAGATAATTGGAGAATATTATATGGAGCAAATGATGCCCGGAGAAGCTCATGTAAGAGCCCATCAAATGATGGGATTAATTGATGGGTCTGAAGCCGAAGAACAATTTCATATTAACATGGCAAAAAGAATATATTGCGGTGAGAATGTTGGTAGTGGAATGATGGGTGGAGGAATGAGGGGAAACTATTATTCTCAAACACCACAAAATAATAATTATCAAAATAACTCTTTTGGATTTCAAATATTCTTTTATGTTCTTTTGGTTTTAGTAGTTATTATCTTAGTCTTAATAATCCTATTATTAATGAATAAATTAAAAAAACACGGAGGTAAAAAATGAAAGACAATAATAATTTAATCATTGGAATAGTTATTGCTGTAGCTGTGTTCTTACTTTTTGGAATGTTTGGTTTTGGTGGAATGGTGGGGGGATATGGCATGATGGGAAATTGGAGCTATGGCTTCGGAGGAATGTGGATTTTTGGATTTTTATTTATGGCCCTAATTTTAGTAGCCTCGATTCTATTTATTCTATGGTTAGTTAAACAATTGCAAGAGGATAATAACAAAAGAAGATGAAAACAGAAGATTTTGCTTATATTGTTCAAACAGAAAAGGGCTTTGATGAAGCAGTTGTTTCGGTTTTGAAAACAGTTGAACAAAAAGGCTGGACAATATTTCAGATTTATGATATTAAAGAGAGGCTTGCTGCGAAAGGATTTGCTCAGAAACCATTAAAAATTGTTGAGATCTGTTCTGGAAAATATGCAAATCAACTCTTGAATACAAACAGATTAATATCATTATGTATGCCTTGTAAGATTAACCTTCTGGAAGAAGGCGGAAAAGTGAAGATAGTAGGTATGAAACCAACAATAATCTCCCAATTCTTTCCAGAAGTGAGCAAGAAAGAAGCTGAAGAAGTAGAGAAAGACCTTAAAGAAATTATTGATAATGCCAAGTAAGAAAATGCAAAGCGTTCAAAACTTAACTAATGGACTTGTAAGGGGATATGTTCAAAGCAAATATGAAAAAGAATATCTAAAAGAAAAAATACGGGAAATTTTAGAATCTATACTACCAAAGATTGCTATTATTGTAAAAGATAAAAAACTGACTATTAAGAAAAGTTAATTTTTTTAGTTAAAATAACTCCCGTTTACTTTACAGCTCAAGGTTTTTAGGTTATTTTTATTGCACTTGTGGGACAGGAATCAGCAGCATCTTTTTCACAATCAGTATTATTTAATTCTGCTTTTTTTACTTTTGCCTTATCTCCTTTCATTTCAAAAGTTTTTGGGCATAATTCTGCACAGAGACCGCAGCCGATACATAATTCTTCATCTATTTTTATTTTTGCCATTTTATTAGCCTTCGTGAATATTCTAAATAAAATAAGGTATTTAATATTTATTGTTAACCCTTCATAGTTTTAAATTCCATTTATTTCTTTCATAAATTCTTCTCTGCTTATTTTTGCTTGTCTTAAAATGCTTAATAATGTCCCCTTTTTAATTTCTTTTCTTCTTGGAACAACAACTAATAAGGTAGTATTATTCTCTTTTTTATGAAGAGAGATATGAGGGCCTCTTTGCCTCACAATAGAGAAACCTTCTTTTGATAATAATTTCAATACCTTGTCTGAAGAAACAAAAGGCAATTTCATTGTTCGATTGTTAACTTTATTGGAATCTCTGTTCTAAATACTTTTGGAATTGTTATTTCTTCTTTTTCTATATCTTCTTGCGTTAATCCTAGCTTTTCTAAGACCTCATTCATAATACCAAGTTCTTCTGCACTTTCTATATATAATTCGACTGCTTCTTTTATATTTTCTGTGGCTTCTTCAATTGTTTCCCCCTGACTGGCTACGTCCAAATCAGTACATACTACAGAATATCCTCCCTCTGGTTCTTTTCTTATTGAAATGCTCAGCATTAATTCCTTTACCATAAAAAACAGGGCATAATCAACTATATAAAATTTGTTATTGTGGATCTTGTAGTTATTATATAGTTACTAAAAATAGAAAGATTTATAAGTAATCCTAATATCAAAATATTATGATATTTAATCGATTTGGAAGAATGGAAAAGTGGGTTGGGGAAAAAGTCGCACTTGAAAGCAGATTAGGAAATAGCTGTGGAAGGGTTTTATATGGTGTAAGGGTTCCAATGGTTTCGCAACTTAACTCTTTAAGAGAATGCAAACATGGTTCAAAAGAAAAAATTGAAGGTGAAAGGCCAGGTTATTATTTTGTTTCTGAAGAGCATGAAGGATTAAAAATTCCCCTTGTCATATATTCAATAAATAGCGAAAGAATAAAGGCAATTGCAAGAAGTGCGGGCAAAATATTTAAAACAACATTAAAAAGAGATTATAATGAAATCTAATTATTTATAAGATTTAATTTTAACCTTTCATAACCGCAAGGGGCTTGAATTTCGCGACTAAATTACCGATTCCAAGCTCGTGAGAGACGCGGACAACTTCATTGACATCCTTGTATGCTTCCGGGGCTTCTTCAATCAGGCCTTTCATGGAGCCAGTTTTGATTTTTATATTGCGGGATTCTAAGTCTTTCTGGATTTGTTCAGCGGAAATATTCTTTTTTGCAGAGGTTCTTGAAAGAATACGGCCTGCGCCATGGGCTGTTGATGCAAACGAAATTCCCTCTGCCTTGCTTGTTCCTATAAGGGCATAAGAACAAGTCCCCATTGAACCTGGGATAAAGATTGGCTGCCCCATTTTCTGATATTTACTAGGGAGTTCTTTTCTGCCAGGGCCGAATGAGCGTGTTGCTCCCTTTCTATGAATGCAAAGGATTTGTTTTTTTCCGTTTATTTCATGCTCTTCAAATTTTGCAATGTTGTGAGCTACATCATAGACAAGATTTATTTCTGATTTTGGAAAATATTTTTTAAATGATTCTCTTGCCTGATATGTAATTAACTGCCTATTAACAAATGCGAAGTTTGCAGCAGCATTCATTGCAGAGCGATAGTCTTTTCCTAATTCTGATTCAATTGGGGCGCAGATTAATTCTCTGTCCGGAAGATTCTTGAAACCGTATATTTTTTCCATTTTTTGAATGTAATCAGAGGCTGTTTGATGGCCAAGACCGCGAGAGCCTGTGTGAATCATAATTGCAATGTTATTTTTGTCTATGCCAAATGTTTTTGCTATTTCGTTGTCATAAATTGTCTCAACTTCCTGGATCTCCACGAAATGATTCCCTGCTCCGAGTGTTCCGAGCTGGTCTTTCCCCCTTGCTTTTGCTTTTTGGGAGACTTTTGAGGAATCTGCTGGCTTGAGCTGCCCCTTGTCTTCTGTATTTTCAACATCATTTCGAGAGGCATATTTCTTTTCAAGAGCCCAGAGCATTCCTTTTTCTAGTATTTCGTTGAGTTCTTTTTCTGGAAAAGAAAATTCACCGCCCCTGCCCACGCCAGAGGGAATATTTTTGTATATTTCAGAGAGGATTAAGTCTCGTTTTTTCAGGAATTCTGTTTTTGGGATGTTTGTGGTTAAAAGACGGATGCCGCAATTGATGTCATAGCCAATTTCACCTGGGGAAATTACCCCCTCTTTTAAGTCATAGGCTGCAACTCCACCGATGCATGCGCCATAGCCTTGGTGCGCATCTGGAAGCACCACTATGTACTTTTTTACTCCCGACATCATAGCCATATTTATTGCCTGCTCTATTGTCTTGTCTTCTTTTATTTTTTCAAATAATTTTTCAGAGGCGAATATTCTGACAGGAACATTCATTTTTCCTTCTTTCTCTATTTCATAAATGTTTTCTGAAATTTTTTTTAGTTTCATGTTAGTTTAAAATATATCGCGAGGAGATATTATAAGTTTATGGTTTCTGCATAATATCTGTATTAGATAAGATTTGTAAGAGATTAAAATCAGAGATTTTGAATGCCACGACAAAATTTATATATCTAATATCTTTATCTTATTTATGAGTCTCGATACTGATGGATATATTGATGGGTTTGATGTAATTTTGGACCAAAAAAAAGTTAAGCTTCCAGAAAAAGTTGAGCTTAGTATTTGTAAAGGAGATGATTATGGTGTTTATTTAGGAAGTAATTGTATTTTTACTTCTAAGGATGAGGAAATTGCACGAGAATACTATGAAGTATTACGATTTGAGATAAAAAGAGGAAATTATCAATTAATTTTTAATTCTTCGCTACATCCGAGGATTGACTCAGGTTAAGATTAAACATCCAGAACAGCCTGGGCTTTCCAGCCGGATTTTGTCTTTTTAATGAACATTTCCGCATAGGTTGCTGCTTTGATATGGTCTAGGTCATTGTAGTTTGAAGCTTTGTCGCCGAAGAGTTCTGCGTGAAGATTGAATCCGCGGATTATCACTTTTGCTTTTGCCACGACAAAATTCTCTGCATCCAAGAGATAAATTAATTCATCCAAGAAATTATAAAATAGGGATTCCATATCTGTGCCCGAGACAGATATAATTTTTCCTTTTGCAGGCTTTATTTGCGAGCCGCGAGATAGGTAATTTGAAACAGCCAGGACTGCATTTTCGAAAACTTCATCAAGAGTTTTTCCAGCAGACTGGAATTTAATGTCTGCTGTATGCTCTAAAAAGCGATATTTCATATTTATTAGAAATGAAATAACTTTATAAATCTCATTTTTTTTAAGGATATATGAAATTTTTAGATATTTTAATACTACTATTGCTATTAACGCTTTTGGGCGGGGCAGTATATTTGCTTTGGTTTAATATGCCTGGCAAATCAGTTGAATATGAAGATTTTCTCCTTAATGTAAATGAATATGTTTATTCGGAAGGAATCCAGTTTTATCCAAACATGAGGTACAGAGACAGAGCAATTAATTATGGCATTTCAAGCAATTGTGATGCTGGAAGGAAAAGTGATGCTGAGAAGGCCTTTTTATTTATATCTGAAAATACAATCCTAAGTTTTTATAATGCTGGAGATGGAAATGCAGAAATAAAAGTTCTTTGCTCTGATGTTTCGCCAAAGCCTGAGGAAAAAGGGCATTTTGTTGCGGGAGAAGGAGGACCTTCTGAAATAATCAATACGACTAATTACGCTGTGATTCTTTCTGGAAAAGTTTCTCTCTTTCGGCGGAATGATTGCGATAAGCCAAATGTAGCAATACACGAAATACTGCATGCTTTGGGCTTCAACCATGAAGACAATCAAAAGAGCATAATGTATCCCCTAACCAAGTGCGACCAGGAAATGAGCAATTCGATAATAAACGAGATAAACAGGCTTTACAAGACGGATTCGCTGACGGATTTGGCGATAGAGAAAGTTTCTGCTAATAAAACTAGCGTTTATCTAAATTTTGACATAAGCATTGCTAACTTGGGCTTGAAAGATTCTGATTCTTCGAAGCTGGTTGTTTACGCAGGGAAGGAGATTGTTAAAGACTATGAATTAGAGGAGATTAATATTGGGACTAGGAAAGTGCTGACCGTTGTTAATTTGAGGATTCCAAGAGATACAGGGTCCATTTCTTTTGAAGTAACTTCTTCTGAAAAAGAGCTTGATTTAACAAATAACAACGTTGAGATGAAATTGGTAAAGGTTGAATAATCTTTATCAAAAAGATGAAGATGCACGGCAGGTATTATCTTCTTCCGCTTAGCTCAAGAAACGCCTTCAATTCTTCCTTGAAATTCCTGACAACCTTCTCGATAACGCCTCTCTTGCTTTCAACTCTCCCAGGAATAATATATTTGTTATATACATCCCGAGTAAATCTCCAAAATTCAGATCTATCCCACTTACTATCTGGGTCCAAAATCAGCACCCCTTTTATTTCAGCACCAATCTTTCCCTTATTCGATTTTTTCCTCTCCCCGTCAATTTCAACTTCTACATCACTTAGTTTAGTTATTACAAATTCCACTTCAATCTCTATCTTGAAATAATCAGAGAGTATTTTCGACGCTAGCCACTTGACAGTTATATCTCTTGTATTTCCCGACACTTTTTCAGAATATTTTTCTTCAACAACTCCGTATTTCTCTTCCTTGAGCCAGCTATGTGCATAGCTATAAAACCCCTTAAAATCAAATATCCCTGAATGATCTAATTTCTCTTTTATGACCTCTTCTTTTTCAGCCATCTCAAAAATAAAAGAAGCGCGTATATATAAATCTTCACCTTCTCTTTTTGCAATCTTAAATACTTTTTGTTACTATAGGGCAGATAGTTTACTTATTCTGCAATGAAATCAGATATTTAGTAGATTTTTTATTATTGCAACTATTAAATAGTAAAAAAGTAAGATTTATAAAGCCAAGGTCTATCTTTTGTCTATGGTTATTAAAAATCCTAAAGGAACAAAAGATTATTTTCCAGAAGAAATGGCGCGCAGAATAAAAGCCATGAACTCTATTAGACAGGTCTTTACTGCATATGGCTATGGTGAGATATCTACTCCTGCCTTTGAATATTTAGAGGTGCTAGAAAAGAAAGGCGCGCTAGGTGATGAAAATGTAAAAGATGTTTACAGAATTAAAGATAAAGGCGACCGTTGGCTTGGATTGAGGTTTGACATGACTACTCCTATCTCTAGAGTAATTGCATCCAATCCTGAATTAATAAAACCTGCCAAATTATTTTACATTACAAATATGTGGAGATATGAAAATCCTCAAAAAGGCAGGTTGAGGGAGTTTTGGCAAGCAGGTATCGAATATATTGGTACTAACAATAAAATTAGTGATGCAGAAATTCTTGCAGTTACATATGATTCATTAATAAAACTAGGCATAAAAGATTTTGTATTTAAAATAAATTCTAGGCAAATATTAGATGGATTAGCAAATTCATTGAATGTAACTGATAAAGAATCATTTTACAAATTGTTAGATAAAAAAGATAAATTGCCTAAAGAGGATTGGACAAGTCAGTTGAAAGATTTATTTGATAACAAAGAGAATTATCAAAGATTTTTAGAGTTGATAGATCTTTCTGGGCAACCTTTAATAGAAAAGATTAAATCAATTGCAAGCACAGAAGTAAATAGCTTGCAAGAGATTATTAATTTCTCCAAGATTCTTGGAGTTGACGAAAAGGTATTGGTGCCGGATTTATCTGTTGTTAGGGGCCTTGACTATTATACCGGATTTATTTTTGAGACTTATAAATTAGGCCATGAAAAATTAGGGTCTTTGGCTTCTGGCGGGAGATATGATAATTTAGTAATCTCCGCAAGAGGCGATAAAGAGCCATCTACAGGAATGGCAATAGGTATTGAGAGAATCATGGAATTCATCTCGGATGAATATTTTGTATCTTTGAAAGAAAAGAAAATTTTAGTCATCCCATTGGGAGATGCTGCTCAAAAAGTCTCTTTATCCATTTCAAGAAATTTAAGAGATAGGGGTTTATCGTGCGAGACCGAGCTAAGTAACCGAAATTTAAAGAAAATTCTTAGTGTAGCTAACGAAAGAGGTATAGATTATACTATAATTATTGGAGATAATGAAATAAACTCAAATAATTTTGTTATTAAAAACATGCATAGAAAGGAACAAAAAACATTAAATCTAGAAGAATTAGTGAAATATATAAAAAATGATAACTGAACCGATTTATGAAGTGGAATCTGCAAAAAGATTATTTAAAGACAGCATAGAATCTATTTTTCCAAAGAAATTAGTATCTTATGCTTTTTTAACAGGTCCTTTTACCTTTGGTAGCGCTAATCACGATATTGATATAGTGGTGGTTTTGGATGATAAACTTATTTCTGAAGAAGAATTTAAAATATATACTGAAAAGGTGAAGCGGTTTTCTGAAAAATATCTAAGGATACATAAATCCCTGGGTTATAAACCTGATTTAGACTTTCCTTCTGATGTCGTTACAGTTTCTCAGATAAAAGATGCAATTGATGGAAGGGGTTTTGATATAAATAATGGAAAATTAGATCTATATGAGATTACTAGTAAAGAAGGGTTTCTATCACCTGATGTAGATTATCGTGTTTATTTATGGGAATTAATAACCTCAAATAATGGATTTATCATGGGAAACTTTTCTAAATTTACGATCGATAGTATATCTGCATTAAGATCAATTATATTATTCACCTTAACAAAGAGAGATAACAATGAAGTTTCATTAAAAGATATTAGAGATAAAATATTTCGTATTGCAGGACTAGATGAGAGATATTCTTTGATATCCGAAAGTTTAGAGCCTCTGATTGAGCATGTCTTAAGCGATTTAGTTTTGGAGAATTTTCTTTCTAGACTGGGTCTAACTGAGGAGATCCAGAATTTTGAAATAAATAAAGTTAATTTAGATATTTGGGAAAAGTCAATAATTAGTAAACATAATGAAAGAAAATGGAAAGGAAAGTCCATTTTTGGTTCATGGGACACACTTAGAGATAATGCTAAAAGGTTTTTGAGAGAATGGGATTAATTGATCTTTTTTATAGGTATGTATTTAGAGAGAATATAGAAATTGGAGATGAAGATTATTGGACTGCCTTTTTCAATAGGAAACTATCGCTTTACAAAGAAAAAGGTATTTTGGATATTGATGATTGGCAAGAGACTAGATATTATAATAAGTTGCTATTGTTATTAAAAGAGGTATTAAAAATAAAAAGTTTTAAAAATTTAGAAGTATTGGAATTGGGAAGTGGGACTGGAATTTTGTCTATTTTGATGGCAAAAGAAGGCGCGTTAGTTACTTTAATTGATAAAAATAAGAATGCTCTTTTATATTCTAAAATTATTGTTAGAGAATTAAGAAAAAGAGGTAAATTTATTGGAAGAGTAAAAATAGTCGAGGGCGATATTTATGATATTGAACAGAAAGGCAATTTTGATATAGTTCATAATTATGGCGTTATAGAGCATTTCCAAGACAAAGAAATAATTAGACTACTAAAAATTATGAAAAGACACGCAAAACAAGATACTGGAGAGGTTTTATCAGCGGTTCCAAATTATTTTTCACCAGACACTATCTCTATATGGCTAAAATACTCAAAAGGAAATGAGAGATACTTGAGTAAGAGAAAGCTAAAGATTCTTTTTAAAAAATCTGGCTTCGAATCTCCAGTATGTTTTTCATCTAGAACAGTTTTTCCATATTTTATATCAAAAAATATCTGTGAAAAATTTAATAAATTCGAAGATTTTGTCGGTCAGAATTTAAATTTAGGATTTCTCTACATTGCTTTAAGCAATAACAATCCCCTACATAATTATAAAACTTATTAATAAAGATTTATATGTAATGTTATATTAAGTTTGATTTGACTTAATACAATACAAATATTTATATAACTCTTTCTTTAATAAATGATTATGAGATTAGCAATTATTTTTTTAACAATGTGCTTGATTCTTGGAACGGTGCAAATTGCTTCTGCTGATTTTGATTTAGGCGTAGAGAAGACAGACAAGGGTTCTGTCGTTATTATAGGGCTGAATAATCCTGCTGTTTTTGATTTGATTATAGATAATAAAGGGATAGGAGATACTGCGGAGATTTACACTTTGGTTGGAGTTTCGATGACACCAAAAGGGACTTTTTATCTTCCTCATGGAAAATCTATAATTGAAGCAAGGGCATATCTGGGAGAGGGATTTTTGGAACATGAAGGATTTTATTCTTTTGAATACCAAATAAAAGGCGCGGAGCAGGGAATTTTCATGGATAAATTGAATGTCCAGGTTGTGGCTTTAAAAGATTCTTTGTCTATAGAATCAATTAAAATTCATCCTGATGACCAAAAAGCAAATTTAGTTGTAAATAACAAGATTAATGCGTATCTGGACAATGTGAATATTCATTTTAATTCAATATTCTTTGATTCTACCAAACAAATCAGCCTGGAACCTTTTGGGAATGCGAGTGTTTCTGTTGCAATTGAGAAGAGCAAGACTTCGAGATTGGCTGCAGGACCATATACTCTTACTGCTGAAGTTAAAGTAGGCAATGCTTCTGTTGATTATAATGGTGTTATTAATTATTTAGAGAAAGAGAAAGTAACTGCCGGACAGAAATCATCTGGATTTTTAATTAGAGAAACGAGCATTACTAAAGTTAACGAGGGCAATGTTCCTGTAAGCGCTGTAATAGAGATGAAGAAAGACATTATCTCCAGGCTTTTCACGACGTATTCTATTGAGCCATCAGAGGTGAAGAGAGGCAGCCTGATTGTAAGTTATGTATGGAAGAAGGATTTGGCGCCTGGTGATTCTTTCAGCGCGAGCTCAACAACCAATTATACTTTTATTGTCGTGTTGATTGCTTTAATCGCATTAATTGCATTTTTAGTGAGGACTTATTCCCTGACAGCTATAGGATTATCCAAAAGAGTTTCTTTTGTGAGAACAAAAGGAGGAGAATTCGCGCTAAGAGTGAGAATTAAAGTGAAGGCGCACAAAGCAGTAGATAATATTAAAGTCAGCGATAGATTGCCCGCAATGACAAAATTATACGAGAAGTTCGGAGGCAAAATGCCTGACAAAGTTGATGAGGCGACAAGGCAATTGCATTGGAATATTGCACATTTGAGCAAGAGCGAGGAGAGGATGTTTTCATACATTGTTTATTCGAAGCTCAGGACTTTGGGGAGATTTGAGCTTCCTGTCGCAAGGGCTTTGTTTGAGAGAGAGGGCAAGAGACAGGAAGTGAGTTCCAACAGGACGTTTTTTGTTTCTGAAACAGCGAGCGAAGAAAATTAAAATATCCTTACATAATCGGATGTAAATCGGATAATTATCTCTAATATAATCCTGCTATCTCAAAGTTTTAAATATCCTTCTTTTTGATATATATTAAGATGAATGGTTTACTATATACTGATAGTTACCTTATAAAGTTTAATACACTATATCACAAAGCCCTTGCGTTTACCTCGGCTTGAAAGCCGAGGTTTGTTTATGTTTCATCAAAGTCCCATGGACTTTGTGGCACAAAGAACCGAAGGTTGCTTTGTGTTGTGAGAACCGGGGGAAATCGGCAAAACAAACTCCAGCTTACCTTAAACACGTTAGTGTTTGAGGGATAGAGATTGAATACAATCTCTATAAAAGCAGGAGATTTCTCACGAGTATTAACAAAGCGGAAAGTCTTTTAAACCATAATTATATATGTTTTATATGCGCCGGTAGTTTAGTGGTAGAACGCCTCGTTGCCAACTGCGGAGTTTAGAAAACTAGAAATAGCAAAAACGAGGTGATCCGGGTCCGATTCCCGGCCAGCGCACCTTACCTTTTTGGCATTTTCGTGTGATTTTTCTATGTTTACAAAATATAAATTGTCTACAAATTTGTCTACAATACTTTTATTTCAACCTCTTTTACGTCTACACCATAGAAAGATATATAAATGATGTAGACGTAAATATATTATGGCATATACTGAAATAAAAGAGAAGAATGGCAGGAAATATTATTATCGGACACAATCAGTTAGACTGGGAAATAAAATACAGAAAAAGAGAGTATATCTTGGAGTTAATTTAGCCAAGAAACAATTATCTGTTAAAGAGGGGGAGGGGGACAAAGAGCTGATGTTACTTTCTTCTTTATTGACTGAAAAAGAAATAAAAGAACTTGAAAAAATAAAAAGAGAATATGCTGCACTGCCCAAAGAAAATCTAGAAAACAGATATGAGACTTTTGTTTCATTATTTACTTACGATTCTACTAATATTGAGGGCAATACCTTAACATTGCAGGAAACATCCCAACTTTTATTTGAGAAACTGACCCCTAGAAAATCTTTGAGGGAGATAAATGAAGTTATTAACCATAAGGAAGCATTTGATTATATCTTAAATATAAAAGATGACATATCCAAAGAAATGATTCTTAAATTACATGAGTTAGTTGTTAAAAATACTTTAAAAGAAGAGCTAAAAGGAGAAATTGGAAAATACAGAACTCTCCAGGTATATATCCGTGGAACAAATTGGTTGCCCCCAAAACCAGAAGATGTTCCTGGAGAAATGCAAGTTCTTCTTTCCTGGTATTCTAAAAATAAAGACAAATTGCATCCTTTGATTTTGGCAGCTTATTTTCATTCTGCTTTTGAAACAATTCATCCTTTTGTAGACGGAAATGGCAGGGTTGGAAGATTACTTATTAACTTCATTTTACATAAACATGCTTTCCCAATGGTTAATGTTCCAAATAAAAAAAAATATCTTTATTATGAAGCATTAGAATCTGCACAATTAAAAGGAGATGTAAGGCACCTAGTTAAATTTCTTTTTGATATGCTAAAAGAAGGAAATATAAGATTTTGATGCGGGTACATTAAATGTATTATTCTTTAGTGATGTAGACGTATTATCTTTTCAAATCAACACTTTTCACAACAATACTGCACTCTGTTCCTATTGGCTTGTTCCCATAAAAGTCCTCGCACTTTATGTGATAAACAGTGTTTTCTTTCCATTCTGCAAAATGATTATTCTGTATGCTCGGATTGCTGTAAAGCAGGCTCAGCCCATTAGCCATAGCATCTTTAATCTCATAATTGCAGTCCTTCAAATTGTAGACGCATCTGGCGTTTTCATTAGTCACTATTTTCAATGCGTCTGTATCTCTATAAGCCCGAGTCACTTTCGGCATATCTTCGTCGACAAATACGCTAAAACTCGTTTTGTCTTCATCAGTATTCCCTGCTGCGTCAATGCATCTGAAGAAATATTCATAATTTCCCTTGACTAAATCCAAACTCTGCTTATGTATATAATTATTTGTCTCAAACATTGTAATATAAGTGTCTTTCTTTCCGGTTGCAGAGAAATAGCATGTTGCCTTGCCTTCTTCTGCCCCATTTCCTGTCTTGACTATTAGATTTACAGGCACAGTGGTTGTATTGCCCATTATGGTTCCATTAGGCTCTATTCCTAATATATTCAATTCGTCACTTCCTCTCAAGGTTAATTCCTTGCTCTGTACCATCACATTTCTCTCGCTCTCTGGCTTGTTCGGTTGGTCCTTGCATCTGAAGTAGAACTTGTTTTCAGAGCCCTTGCCCTTGTCTGTTATTGATAAATTGCCTGTACAGGCATAATTCAAGTTGGCATTTATCTGATAAGTCTGGGTAGCGCAACCCATAGTATTCTCCATGTCTTCATATGGCTTGCTTATCCTGCTCCACTTGCATTCAGCAGGCTCATTTACGTAAACTTCAATTGGCACTGATTCTGTTTTCTTTCCTATAAATCCATTATTGACTATATTTGTTCCTTCAATTATTGGAGGTGTTGTATCTGGAGAAGGATCGACGCAGAAGTTGAATACAAAGGCATCAACATTCTCGTTCCCATTTGCATCTCGGCAACGCACAAACAAGCCGAATATCCCATTATTCTCCAGTTCAGGAGCCAATGCTCCTGCGCTTGAATTATCAGGGCCAGGCAGTTTCATTTTTTGCGTGTGATTATACAAATAATAATTGCTTCCTCCGAAGAAGAATTCCATTTCATCCAGCTTATTTTTCATTATATAATCTACCTTACACTGTGAAGGCTCATTTGTTGTAATTCCGAATTCAAGTGGTGTGTATGGTCTTAAGCAGGAACCTCCCTCATTGACAATTTTTACTCCTCTGTTCGGAGGCCTAATTGTATTATCTGGGATATACTTTAAATTAAATGGCTTAAGCACATCAATCCAAGGCTGTATTGTCGGTGAATTAACATCTTTTGGATTTACCCAGGCGCACTTTTCCTGCCCTGTCCCAGGATTCAGCAATTGGCAAGCTTGCCCGAGAGCACGGCATCTATATTCGGAGCAGGGCCTGAAAGGATCTTTATTGCATTTTTCGCAATCAGCGCCGCCAAGCGGCGGCTCGTAAGGCAGGCATTGAAAATTAACAAGTTTTTTCTTTTCACTTTTATATGTAAGGACAAAGATAGCGACAGCGACTAATACGCCAATTCCTGTTGCGCCCCATGGACCAAGCCCGCTTCCCAATAGCCCTCCGCTTGAAACTCCTGGTGTTGCTGTCCCAAATAAACCATAAGCTGCTTTTCCAGCTACTATTCCGCCGAAAGCAGCGAGAGCGGCTGCATTGCTTGCTTCCTCGCTCAATCCCAACATCGGACCGATGTATTTAATTCCGAGGGCTAATACGCCGCCCCAGAAAACTCCCTCGATTAAATGGGCTGTGAAGAAGGATGTTGCACCGGTACCAACAGCAGGCAACTTATAAAATCCAAGATTTGCTTGGGTATTTGGTATGTTCTGAGCGAAACCTGGAAATGCAGAATTATAAAATCCGGTTCCCAGACTATCTTTTGAAATTTCACCCGTTTGCGGATTAGTAGACCATGCTGCTTCGGGATTTGTTTTTATTAGCTGATTAAAATCGATAGTTTTCGAACCCAATCCGGGCGTTTGTGTAGGGAGGCCTGCTTGAGCACTCGTTAAGTTATCAGATAAAATAAAAGCAATAGCAAATGAAGAAATAAATAATAAAAATATTTCACTTATGCCCAAACTAAAAATCAGTCTTTTATTCCTCTTTTTCATGAATTAAGTAAGAGATTATCGTTTATAAATATTTACTGATTAGTGTGTTAATCAATTATTTCTATTTCTTTAATACCCGGGGTTTGGTTTCCAATTTCAATTTTTCCATAATAACTTCCTTTTTTCAGATTGTTCTTTAGTTTTATTATTTTATAAAAATCAGATTTATCTATAAGTATTTTCTCTTTTTTGATAACTTTTAGATTTTCTTTTCTTAAAATATAAAAATTTGCGACCTTGCCTGTTTTATTATATAATGCTATCCTGAATCCAAAATTTTCATAACTTTTAAAAGTTTCTTCGCCAAAAGTCGTTAATGGACAAGGTTGACCACCTAAATAGCCATCAAAATTCTTATAGGTTGTTATACCTTCTCTTTTACTTTCGTCTACTTCCACATTTATTTTATTGTATATTTGCCCTTGGTTTTGCGCCTGCATCCTCGCAATGTTTTCCCTGCTTTGCGCTTCAATTTCAGCAGCATCCCTTGTCGCTTGGGCCTGTGTTTCAGCAGCACTATTCATCGCAACCCCAAGAATAAAAGCCCCACATCCAGAATTATAAACTAAAGAACTTCCTAAGGTAAGAGCTAAAGCTGCTCTTTTTCCGCTTTGCTTCAATTTGTCTAATCTATCTGTTAAATTCATGATTTTATTAATACTAACTAGTATATAAAGTTTGCTATTACTGGGGAGTTACTAATAAAAGGAAGATTTATATAGATTAAAAGTATAAATAAATCATGGAAAATTTGATATTCAATATTGAAAGGAGGTTAATTTAAAATGGAAAAACTTGAAAAAATTGCAATAGGAACTGCAGGACTTGCACAAAGAATTAAAGGAGAAAAGGAGTATCTTGCGAAAAAAGATGAAAAACCATTATATATTGTGCAGTATAATAAATTGATGAAATGTGGTCATAACCAATATTAAGGAGAAATTGCAATCATGGAAATAAAAGATTTTATCTATAAATCTCCTTATTTTTGTTATGTTAATCTTACAGAAAAATGTAATTTGAGATGCATACATTGTTTTGGAAATTATGGTCTTGCTAATAAAAATGAATTGTCTCTAAAACAATGGAAAAAAGTTATTAATGAACTAATCGCCCTAAAAGTATTTTATATAAACATTTCTGGCGGAGAACCAACCCAGCACCTTTATTTTAAAGATATAATAAAATTTCTAAATGAAAAGGGGATGCATTTTATATTGACAACTAATGGTGTTTTCTCAAAAAAAATGCGAGATTTTATAGTTAAAAATCAAACTTATCTGATTGGCATAAAAATTAGTTTAGATGGTCCAGATATAGAAAGTCATGAATTTATTAGGCGAAGCATGGGCAATAAAAAAGGAAAAATTTTTAATATTACTTTAAGAAATATAAAATACTTTAAGAAGTGGGGCATTCCGTTAACTATTGCGTCCATCTTGCATAAGAAGAACATAAGAAAATTAGGAAAGTTTAGCAAATTAATAAAAAAAATAAACCCTATTAGTTGGTTTATTTCTCCTATAATCCCCATAGGGCGCGCAGATATATTTAGAAACCTATTCCACTGCCGGAATTATTTTAATCTAAATTTTTGGAACAATATTAAAAATAATAATAATAAAAATGGGATTAATGTGAATTTAATTGATATGCCTTTAGAAAAAAATAAATTGACTGCATACGAATGCGCTGCAGGGCTAAATTTCTGTGAAATTCATTCGGATGGAACAGTTTCTCCATGTACATTGGCCAGAATATGTATAAAACCTGAGCAGATCTTCTTTGAGAATATTAAAAACAAAAGTTTAAAAGAAATCTGGAATGGAGAAGCATTTTTAAAATTTCGCGATTATATGAATATTGGATGCAAAGGATGCAAAATGCTATCTAAATGTAATAAATGTATTGCCCAGAGCTTTAGATATTTTAATAATGGCAGTTCGCCAACGCCTTTCTGTATCAAGGATGGGAAAAAACTAGGCTTGAAATTTTTTGAGGAGTATAAAAGAACGTTAAATAAAGAATTTGGAATAAAATGAAGTTATATACATTTAATAAACACGTCAAATGGAGGGTCGACTCAAAAGATATTCTTATTTGTGATTGTAAAAGGCTTATTGATTTAAAAATCAGCAAGGATTTTGAAAACAGCATGAAAAAATTTGATAGGGGTATATTTAAGGAAGAGTTGACTAAAAAAGAAGCCCTTTTTTGCTCGGATTTTGAAAGGCTTAATCTATTGACTACATTATCATTAAGGCAAATAACTACAAAGGATTTCTCAAGAGCGATGAAAATATTAGAAAATGAATTTAAGACAGGAAGAGTGAGAAGCAATAACTTTCTCTTTCAAAAATTTAAAAGATGCCCTAAATTTTTTATTGGTGCTTTTTTAGACAATGAACTCATAGGGGTTATTTGTGGTTTTCCAAGAGAAAATTATCTTTTAATGAGTGAACTTGCGATTGATTCAAGATTCCAAAAAAGGAAAATTGGCAGGCGCCTTGTTAAATCTTTTGAAAATGTTAGTAAGGGTTACAAAGAAATTCGCGCAGGAGCTGAAGATTCGGCAATAGGATTTTATTATAAATGCGGATATTCCCCCTTCTTGCTTGTTCAATATCCAAAAAACCTCTATAAAAAAGAAGATTTTTCAGAGTTCAAATTAGTTGAAAATAAATTTATAGGGGGTGAAGAAGCATTGTCTTTTAAAGTAACTAGGGCAGATTTGAGTTTATTAAACGATTTAAGACAACGTTTTACCAAGGCCTATTCTCAATACATTTTTACTAAAAAGTTATAAGGAAAATAAGAAGATGATAAAAACAAAAGAACTTATTCCTAAATATCTTGCAGAACTGGAGAAATTTTCAATAAAAAGCATTTTAGATTTAGGTTGTGGAAATGGGAGATTATCCCTTCAATTTGCCAAAAAGGGCATAAAAGTTACAGGAGTAGATAAAATAAACAAGGGAATTTCAAATGAGAATTTTAAATTTATTCAAGAGGATATAAAGAATTTTAAGTATGATAAAAAATACGACTTAATAATTTCTTCTCTTGTTCTTCACTTTTTTAAAAAAGAGACCGCTACAAGAATCATTGAAGAAGTGAAAAATAATACTGAAGAGAACGGTTGTAATTTTTTAATTTGCATGAGCAATGAAGATGATTTTTCAAAAACAAAACCTGAAAATTTTTATCCTGATTTAGAAGTGACGTCCTCTGGGCACTAAAGTGCCCAGCTTCCCCGTGACGAATTATTCTTCCATTATCCAAACTGTTCCATGATGCGCGTCTTGGTTTCTTATGTATTCATTTACGTAATCAATTTGCACAAAA
>Ga0209541_10007400_pt1 | contig 18498 bp, 15 predicted proteins | sample RifCSPlowO2_01_FD_184027 | JGI IMG/M metagenome (GOLD analysis project Ga0209541, IMG submission 184027) | Groundwater microbial communities from Rifle, Colorado - Rifle CSP2_plank lowO2_0.1 (SPAdes) (version 2) | ecosystem: Environmental > Aquatic > Deep subsurface > Groundwater | place... | reverse complement strand
TTCTCATAATATATATTTAATATATATTAAGTTTAAATAGATTTTGGTGCTTGAGAATATAGGTTGAAAATCACTTCAGAAAGCTAAGTAATTACTTTTTTTCGATAGGTTTATATATAAGAAGTTTCATTAATTTGTTAATTAAAATTTCCTAAGATAAAGGAGGTAATGTTCATGCAAAGAGAAAATAGCATTTTGCTGATGGCTTTTGTTCTTATTGTAGCAATTGGTTTTATAGGTGTAAATTATGGAAGGGTTACTGGACAAGCAGTAAGTGGTGAGGTAACTAAGGTTATAGTAACTCCTCCAAATGCTTATCCAGGAGATACTATTACTATAAAGATAGACGGTAAGTGTATAGATGGAACCCTCGGGCATACTTTAACTCTTCGTGATGCTCTTGGTCAACGAATTGCCGCAATTGGTATACCTAGCAATCCAATGATTAGGTTAGGAGAGACTGCCGAAAGACGTTATACTCTTTCTACAAACCTAGTGCCGGGTGTGTATAAAGTAACAGCAAGTGACAATTGCGCAGAATCTGGAATTGTTGCAGGACTCTTTAAGATTATCTCTCCTTAATTTTTTGTTTTAAAAAATGAAAAAAGACAGCATGGTCGGGTATGGAGATTCTTTTGTAAAGATAGCAATTGTTCTTTTACTCCTTTCTTCTTTATTTATTTTTAGTGATAGCTTAACTGGATTAGCGCCTTTAGGAAGAAGCAATTCTAAAGAAGCTGTTATAAGTCTTTTTCCTTCAGAAGATGTTATAGGCCAAGAAAGCAACATTTTTTATGCTGGGACTTTTGTACATATACGACTTGAAACCGGAGATAAAGGGACAAATTCTATGTATAGCATCTGGGATCCTAAAGGAAATCGGATAGACCAGAGAAGAGTCCAAACTTGCAGTGATACTGCTTGCCGTGGCAATCAAGTTTATACATCAAAATATCAAATTGGAAAAGATTGGGTGGGAGACTATTACATACGAATGGTTGAGAGACAAACTTATAAAGAGATAGAGGCACGCCTTACTGTTATTTCTAGGGGTTAATGTTATGGAATTTTTCTGGTTCTTTTAGATCAAAGATTTAATATTTATACTGTTATCTTTGTTTGATTATTATTGCTTTTACAGTTAGATTACTATAATTTTGGTATGTCTGCATTTTCTTTAAGTACACTTTCCAGCTAATGATAGTATCTTGAATTTAGACACTGTTCAAATCAATTTCCGACGAAGGAAATTCAAAATTGTACCTAATTTTTGCATACTATATTCAAATTGAAGGCGTATTTAAGAGAAAGATCTAGCAATTTAAAGATTTAACTTCCATTTCTACAAATATCTGAGAAACCCTATTGGCTGAAGTTCTTGCTGTTGATGTTATTCCTATGCTATTTTTTCCTTCTTTCATGAAAGAAGTGCATCTGCCCAAATCAACTACTTCTTTGTTTACAGAACCTTTTTGATAATAGCAGTTATTCCCGTTAATGATTAGAGAGCATTCATCACAGGTAAGTTCCGCACTGGCGCTTTTAATCATAACTTCATTATATTGAATGTTATCTGGCAGCCAGAAATGTGTGCCTCGTAATCCGGCAGTTTCTATTTTTTGATTGATTTTTTCAAATTGACATGTATCTTCTGATGTGATGACAGCTGCAGATTGAATATTATTATATGCATTGAATGTGAAAAACCCAAGAAGTATAATAGCACCTATTAACAAAAATGTCAATGGTCTTTTATCCATTTGTTGCACTTCTTTTTTCATCCTATCTTTTTTGGAAAGATTAGTATATAAATGTTACGCCGAGACTGGGATTTGAACCCAGATATCCTTGCGGAAACGGGTTTTCAAGACCCGCGCACTACCGAATTATGCGATCTCGGCATATATAGAAAAAAGTACTTTTGTTTATAACCCTTTTTACTTCTTAATCTGACTCCAAGGAATAGGCCTTTTAATCAAGTGTTTGCATTTTATAGAAGAATCACACCATGCTTCTTGTTTAAGATCATATAAATCCTTGAAGAAAAAGCGATCATCAAAGACATCATTTTCAAAGCGGAATTTAACTTTTTTAAGGGTATTCTTACTGATTAAGACACAACCTAAACCAGCAGAAACAATCTGCATTAATCCTTTGCTATTCCAAAGCTCATTATCATTTAAAGGCCGCATAGACAGATCTTTTTCATCTAAGAGTTTATAGGCTAATGGAATTAATTTTCTTTCTCCTTCTATTATGTTATGGGTGAAGTAGACAGCGCTAATAACTTCCTTGTTATGGCTTAAAAGCCTTTCAATAATATCTTTAGGAGAGATTACATCCTGCTCTAGACTTAAAAAATAGTCATATCCTTTTTCTAATATTTCTTCCCTAAGAATATTTCTTGAAGTAATTATCCTTTTTAGCGCTCCTTCAAACCAAGGCCCTTTTTTAGAAGATAAGCCAAAATCTTTTATTTTTTTTAGATAGCTATCATCTTTAGAATTATCAATAAGCAATATATCATAGTTTGGATATGTTAAAGATTTTACAGCTTCTGCATATTCCTTTAAGCAATACTCTTTATATTTAGAGGTAGGGCATCCAACTAAGACCTTTGGAAATTTTTCTTTTTTCATTTGTATATTGTCTTTATTGAAAAAAAGAGGAATGAGCTTAGAGTATTTGTTATCATGTCTATGATGCTGAAATATCTTCCTGGAACAAATAATTGGTGTATCTCATCGCTTATTGAGAAGAGCGTGACAAATAAAATAGTAGAGAAGATTATGTTTTTTTTCAATAGATTTGTATTAGTGAAAGCGAGATAAGCTAGAATAGTAAAGATAAAATACTCTATAACATGGATGTAGAAGGAATATGTGTTGATTAATGGCTGAATTCCTAGTCCTTTCCCAGGTTCTGCATTACTAGAGTAATAAAAAATCGCGAAACTATAGAAATAGAGCAATATCCAGTATAGCAATACTTTTTTCATATATTTTAAAAGATAGTTATCTTTAAAAGTTTTTTTAGATAAGGCTTATTAAGATATGTTTGTTATTTTTATTGATGATAATTAAACAATCTCCAGAAGATTTTAGAGTTAAAGAAATTTTGAATCTGAAGTTTAGCGAAGGAGGCTACTTTTATTACTTGTTGAAAAAGAAAAATTGGAATACAATAGACATAGTTGAGAGATTAGAAAAATTTTTCAAAACTAAAGCAGGATTTGCAGGGAATAAAGACAAGAATGCTGTAACCGAGCAGTTTATCTCTTTGTTTAAAATATCTCAAAAGAAGGCTGAAAAATTTAAATTAAATGATGTTTCTCTTGAGTTTTTAGGGAAAGGAGACAAGCCAATCAGCTTAGGGATGCTAGAAGGGAATTTCTTTGAAATAACTTTAAGAGAAGTAAAGGAAGAGCTTCCTTCTGTTTCTTTTATTGAAAATTACTTTGATGAGCAAAGATTCGGGAAGAATAATGCTTTGATAGGAAAATTCATAGTTCAAAGAAAATTTAAAGAAGCATCCAAAATTATCGGAAAGGATGTTTTCTCTTTGTCTAAAAGAAGGTTAAGATTTTATTTAAGCGCATATCAAGGATATTTGTTCAATGAATATTTAAAAGAATATATCAAAGAGCATTTTAAAGAATATGTTAAAGACTATGTTAAAGTTAAGTATAGTTTAGGAGAGCTTTTCTTTACTAAGGAATTTACAAAGAATTTCAAGATTAGTCTTGTTAATTTTGATACTAAATCAGATGGTATTTATAAAAAAATGTTAAGAAGAGAAAAGATCAAGCAAAGTGATTTTTTTTTAAGAGAGATGCCTTCTTTAGTTGATGAAAGTGTTTATAGAGATGCTTTTGCTTTTGTAGAGCAGTTTTCAAGCAAATTTTTTGCTAAAGAGAATAAGCAAATTGTTAGTTTTTATTTACAAAAAGGAAGTTATGCTACTGTTGTCATTAAGAAGATGTTAAGCTCTTTAGAAATGTTTAAATACAAGTAAAACAATAAAAGTAAGTGATTATTATGAGAAGGAAGGCTTCTTTATTTGCAGGACTAGGATTAGCTAGCTTACTTAGCCTAGCTCCTATTAAGGGAATAGAGCATATTGTTAATAATGCTGATGCTAATGTTCTCGTTGTAGGTGGAGGCTCTGGAGAGTATCCAACTTTACAATCTGCTATAAATGCAGCAGCACCTTCTGATACTGTTTTAGCACGTGATAGGGTTTTTGGACGGAGTGAAAATCCTTTGTATGTAGAGTATTTTCCTATAATTATTGATGGAAATACGCAAGCTCATGGAGGAAATCTTACTATTATGAGTGAGCATGGAAGAGATTATACTGAAATGGAGAATTGGGATGGTGCTTATATTCTAGTTTCCATTCAGAATGTTGGCGATGGATTACTGTTGAAAGGATTTTCTATAGATGGTCAGTTTTCACCATCCACAGATTCTGGTGGTTTGGTAGGCATTGATATAAGATACGCTTCTCCAATTATTTCAGAATGTTCAATCTTTAATAGTGAAAAGACTATATACGGTTTAGATTCTGATTTTACTCTTCAAGATTCCGATGTTATAACAGTTTATGCCCCTAGTGGACGAGGTGTAGTGGCAAGCAATTATTCTAATCCAACCATATCAAGAAATCATTTTATGTTTGGACAAGGTACACTTCCTTCTTTTACCTATTTTGTTGAACCAGCAATACATCTGGCAACAGATCTAACTACCACACCAGAATTAAATAGTAATATTTTTGACGGGCCTCCAGAAACTTCATTAACTCCTGCTCTTTGGGAAGCAATTCGAGTGTATGGACCAATTGGATTTTCTGCTGAAAATGAGACTATCACTCCTTATGCTACGGAAATTGATTTCTTAAGAACATATGGTACTCTAGAAGAGCAAGCAAATTATAATTGTCCAGCAATAACTGATTATCATGATGATCCTTCTTTAGGTTTTGTTGATTTATTTGGTATACAAACATCTGTAGAAAGCCCTTATTCAACACCTTCTAGTTGGGGTGGACTTAAAACAGAATATAAATCGAAGTAATCATCTTATTCTTACATTGTAAGTTCTATGTATAAAAAGTTTTATATACTTACAATATGAGTATTTCTTGCAATTAAGGTTTACTTACATTGTAAGTTAGGTGAGAATTATTAACGAATTTAAAAAAGAGGAGGTTAAAAGAGATTTAGATAGCCAACAGAATGCTCATTCTTTAATGATTCCTAGCTTTGTTTTTAAAGATCGGCGTTTGAAGGTTTTAGAAGTTCTTGTTGAATATTTAAAAGAAGATTGTAATCTGAGTTATCATGAAATAGCGATTTTACTCAATAGAGATGATAGAACTATTTGGACAGTATATCAGAGAGCCTTAAAAAAGAGGGAGAATGAGAAATAATAGACTTTTAAAAAAGAGGATATCAGAAGTTATTTTGTTAATAGCGGTTTTGTTACTAGGTTTATTCAGTCTTAGCTATACTGGTTTTGTAATTTTTGAAAATGCTTCAAATGCTTCTATCTCAACTTTAGAAGAAGGCTTGGTTGGAGATGTCCTTATTAATGAAACTGTCTTAAACACTTCTGATACTACTTTAGAAAATATTAGTTATTTTACAGAGAATAATGTTTCGTCAAACATATCTTTAAATGAGACAGTCATTCTTCCTGAAAATATTTCAAAAAGAGATTTTAGAGAGAATATTATAGAAGAATATTTGGAACATGGGCAGGCTGTAGTTAATGAACCAGTTAGATGGGATCATGTTATTGCATTTTCTGAGGAGACTAATAACATAGAAATAGAAATACCTAAATCTGCTTATGATGTTTCTATTGTAGATGAAAATGGAAGAGAAATTATCAATTTTACAAGGCTTGGAGAGACGAATATTGTTACTGGCGGAATTGTAAAAGATACTAGTAAGAAAGGTTTCTTTGGTTTTCTAAGAGATATCTTTAGATTTACTGGCTTTACTGTTTTTGGAGAACCTAATAATAAGCCTATCTTCTTTCAAATTCCTAACCAGACTTGGGAACAAGGAGATTCTTACACTATCGACTTATATCCTTATGTTAGTGACTTAGATAACGACGATTTAATTTTTGGAGCTACTCCTTTAGAAAATATTGTTTTTAATATAGAAGAAAGTTTAATTACTTTTAATGCTGATAATAACTTTAGTGGCCAAGAAACAATCTGGTTTTCTGTGAGTGATGGGGAGAATATTAGTTATTCTGAAGGTGTGGTTTTAAATGTTCTTCCTTTGGAAAAAGAGTTGTATGAAGAAACTGCTTATAATCAAAGTAATACAACATCCAGTTATGAAAATAAAGAATTTTTAGTGCAAGATGAAATTCCTCTTGTAATTGGAAGGAATGAAGAGAATATCACTATTGTTATTCATGAGTCAGTTAATAGTTTATATCTTCAATATAAGACACCAGGTCCTTTCTCTAGGGAAGAAATTATTAATCCTTACCAAAAAAGAGTTTATGTGTTTAGTGATTTTAGTTATCCGAGTGTCTTGGTTTATACGAATGTTAGTTTAGAAAAGGGAGGTGCCAGAGTTTATAGTGTTAAAGGAAGCAAAAAAGAACTTTATTCAAGTAATATTATCGACTTAAATGAAGATGGTATTTTAGACAGAATAAGCTGGAGCGTTCCTTATCTTAAGGAAGAGATTTTTGAGGTGGAGATTATTATTCTGACAGTTCAATCTTATCCGCAAGTAGGCAGTAATTGGACAGTTGCTTTCCAAACAATTGGAAGTGCTGATTTAACAATTAATGCTGTTAGCGGAACCGAATTTAGTTATGGAAACTCTAGCGGAGATTTAGAATTTTTGGAATTGCGATGTGGAAATAATTTCGTAAATACAAGCTTTAATGGAAGCATTTCATATAATGATTATTCTTGCAAAGAAGATGCTTATGAATCAAGCAAGGTTTTAACTGTAGGAAAACATACTTTAGAATTTATTTTTGGTGATCAAGTAGCTTATGCTTATAATACTGCATGGGGAACTGATGATTGCAGTATTCCAGGACCAGATAGAAGGAATCTCGCAACTATAAGGAGGTGTGGTGTTACAAGACATAATGGTTATTATAATGTTAATACTCAGATCTTCCTTGATAATAGGTCAACTGAAGGAAGAACAGAGGTAAGTATTGATGTATATAGTTTGGATCCTAGTATTAGGGATGGAGACATTAATATTACTTTCTTGACTTTTTCTCTTGCAGATAGTGGGCAGTCTGATTGTTGTAATGCTATTGTTAATGGTAGTGATTATAATTGTTTAGACATGTCTGGATCAGGTAGCCAAGACTGTGGCATTTCTAGTGGAAGTGGTTACTGCGATGATGGTCCTCAATTAGTGAATCAAACATTTTGTGTTAATGCTTATACAACAAGTACTAATTATGATTGGGTTAATTTTACTGTAAGGATTAATGATACATATGATCCAGATTGCTTAAACTTCACTTTAACAACTTGTAATGATCATAGTGAAACTGGCGGTTTTGTTGGGTGTGTGGATGGAAATAACAATAGTTTAACTCTAGGAAACAATTATTCCTTAACTTATGGAGATGCTTGCACTATCTTTGGTGGATTAGGAGTTAGCTTGGAATCTCCTGTTAATGGAACTATAGATACGGATGGGGATGTTACTTTTAATTGCACTGCTTGGGATTACAATACGTCTATTTTGAATTTATCTTTCTATTGGAATTACCCAGGAACTTTTAGATTAGACTATATTATTGATCCTGCAGAAACAGTTGCTACACCAAGCAACAAAATGCAGGTTTTATTGCATCTAAACAATGATAGCTATGAGAGGGAGAACAGCACTTTTGCAGTTGATTTTTTAGAAGGGAGAAATAATGGAACATTTAAGGGAGAGGGAGAGCCTATTGTAAGTAGTGGGCAACTTATCAAAGGATTAAAGTTTGATGGTGTTGATGATTTTGTAAACTTAAGCTATATTGATGCTTTAGCTCAAGAAAACGTTACCATATCTGCCTGGGCTACAGAGGATTATATTGTTAGTTTACAGTATGACCCTGTTGTTGCACAATATCAAAGTGTGACTAACAATGGCTATTGGCTCGGTTATTTAAATGGAAGAGTCGTATTTGAGTTAAGCGGAACACAAGCAATTGCAAAAATTGGAGATAGTGTTGTTGCAAGAAAATGGTTTCATCTTGTAGGAACGCATAATACAACCTCACTTAGTATTTATCGTAATGGCACTTTTCTTACGAGTGCACAGAAAACAGGAACTGGCGTTGTTACTTCTGCTTATCTTGGATATGATCAGGATGGAAAAACTGGAACAGGCAGTTATCATAATGGGAGCATTGACGAGGTTGTTATATTCAACAGAACATTAAGTAAGAGCGAGGTTCAAGATTTGTATAATTCATATGTTTCTAACCAGACTTTTATGAGCCGGCTTTTCACTAGGACAAATTTAAGTAATGGAACGTATCTTTGGAATTGCCAGGCTTGGAACAATTTGAGTGAAAATGCATTTGCATTGCATAATTATACTTTCTATATCACAAATACTGCTTATCCTAATGTAACTTTAAGCCATCCTGCAGATAGAAGTTCTACAACAGGAGCAAGCGTTACTTTTGGCTGCAATATCACTGACGATTATGAAGTGAGCAATATCACATTTTATTGGAATGCCAGCACTGGGAATTTTATTGCGAATGAGACAATATGGCCATTAGAGAGCATTGACGAAACTAATATCAGCTTCAGAACTAAATTTAATGGTAACAGCAATACTACTGATGCACAAAATGCTACTACAGATACAGGAACTCATTATGAGACAGGAAGAATTTCTAGAGCTATTTTCTTTAATGCTGGTGATGACTTAAGATATGGGTTAGGAGATAACTTCAATAAAAGTAGAGGAACTTTATCAATGTGGGTGAAATTTAATCAGAGTATTTCTACTGGAGAAAATGTTCGTTATTTGTATAGACATAGCAAGAACAAATCAGAAGACTTCAGCATTAGAACTAATCCTGGGGATGATACCTTAGTTGTTAATTACATCGGAAGAGACTCTATTGTTAACTTAAGTTTTGGGAATAGCAATAATTTTACAGCTAACACTTGGAATCATCTTGCAGTCTCTTGGAATACATCTAATGATGGATTATTAAAAATCTATCGTAATGGTGTTCTTGTTAATACGCAAGCTTCTTTCTCTGAGATGGAAAATTACAACAATACTATCTTTATTGGCGGCTTTGAGGGCAATCAAGTAATGAATGGAAGCATAGATGAAGTTATCTTTTATAATGATAGGGTATTAACTGATGCAGAAGTCCTTGATTTATACAGGTCAAAAGTGTCTGTTAATCAGACATTTGCACTAACTAATCTGGCAGATGGTACTTATTTATGGAATTGCCAGGCTTATGACAATAATAGCCAAGGCGCTTTCGGAGTAGCAAATTGGAGCGTTACTGTAGGGGATGATGCACCTGTTGTTAATTTGAGCCAGCCTGTTAATAATAAGATTTTTGCAAATCTTGTTAATTTATATTTGGAATGCAATATCACAGATGATAATGAAATTACTAATGTAAGCTTATATCATAATATTAGTGAGAATTTCATTTTAAATCAAACTATTGATCCTAGAGAAACTATGATCGATGCCAATAAAATGCAGGTCCTACATCATTTTAATAATAACTCTCTTTTAGGAGAGAATAGTAGTTTTGCAGTTGATTCTTTAGGGAATAATAATGGAACATTTAAAGCTCCTGGGCAGCCAAAAATTGATGCTGGCAAATTCAATAAAGGCGTTACTTTTATTGGATCAAGCGCAACAGGACAGATTAATTTGAGCACTGTAGAGGCTTTAGGAAATACTAATGTAACTATTATGGCTTGGATTAAATCAGGGGATTGGAATGCTGCTGACGGTACTGATCATTTTTATCCGATTCTAACGCAATCTAATATAAGTTATTTTGGGTATTATCTATATATTGGAGGGAGTGCTGAGGCTAGGAGACCTGGTTTTACTTTAGATGATACATCAGGAGCTCTTCCTCCTTCAACTATGAATTTTAGTGTTAATAGGTGGTATCACGTTGCAGGAACTCATAATGATACTCATGTCTCTATTTATGTTGATGGTGTTATACGAGCATCTAAAGTAGTTACAGGAAGTGGCGTTAAAAAAGCTGCATATATTGGATTTGATGATATCAGCGATTATTTTAATGGAAGCATAGATGAAGTTGTTATCTATAATAGAACATTAAACGCTGCTGAGATTGCCGCACATTATGCATATACAAAAACAAGCTATAGTGCTAATTTTACCTTCCCTAATTTTGATCAGACTGGATCATACAAATGGAATTGCTTGGCTGTGGATGATGCAAATCAGAATAGTTGGGCAGCAACAAATAGAAGTTTTGTTGTAGATAGCTGCATTCCTCCTAAAGATGCTACTTGGCTAGTGAATAAGGTTTGCACTAAGAAAAATGAAATTTTAAGTGTTGCTCAGGACTATAATTTAAATATTAGCAGAGATGGAAAACTGCATTTCTCTAATGTTACTTTAATAATAAATCAGACGGGAGACGGGTTATCTTTTGTTTATGTAAGTGGTTTCTTTAACATTACCAGAGCTTCTAATATAACTTCTGTTAACCCTAATTTCGAATTCGATTTTCAAGCGTTGCCTGGAAGTAGTTTAAATGCGTCTGATAGTTATTTCAGCGAACTTGGTTATGGTGCAGAGAATATAGGATTAACTATCTCTTCACCAGGATCTTTTCTTATAAATAACAGCTTTACTGAGATTAGGGGAATTACTATTCTTGAAGGAAACTCTACTTTTGTAGATAACCGTTTTTTTGGTGACCCTACAGCAGGCACAGCATTGCTGATTGTGGGAGATTTAAGTAATATCAGTAACAATCTCATAGAAAATGTTACTGGAGCTGGTGGTGGTGGAGATTCTGATGCTGGTATAGGGTTATTTGGTAATCAAAATTTTATTCTTTATAATACTATAAGGAATATAGGAGGGAAACAAACCGGTGGAGCGGGTGAAATAGGTTACGGAATCGATATAGGAGGTAATGATAATAAAATAGCTTATAACAATATAAGCAATAACGATGCTGTTTCTACTAGTAGCGCAGCAATTTTTTTGGCTATTGGATCTACTAATAACAATATTACAAATAATACTATCTCTTATAACACTAATGAATATAATGGGATTATTTTAGCATCTTCTACTCCAGGTAATCGCATCATTAACAACACTATCCAATTTAATAACCGTTATCAAATCATTAGTAGCGGCAATACCGTAATTGAACAAAATATTATTCAGATGAACGGCAGACAGATTGCAGCCGGACAAAATGCAAGAGCTATTGATACTGGCGGAAGAGATAATATTACAGAGAATGTTATCTTGGTTACAGGAGGGAGTTATGCAGATACTATTTATGTTGATACAAATTTAAATAATATAACCAATAACAGCATTACTACTCAGTGCAGCTCGTGTTATGGGATAACCTTAGCTGGTGGAGATTTTAATATATTTAACAGAAATACTATTAACACTACAGACTCTAGTTCGAATGGTATTGACGCTTCTGCTTCTTCTGCTGCAACTTTAAATAATTTTAGTAAGACTACCATTAATGTCGAATCAGTTACAGGATCAATAGGCATTAATCTTAATGGCTTAAGCAACTCTAATTTTACTTTTAATGACACCACTGTTGTTGCTTCTGGTACTGGAATTTATGTTGGTTCTCCTGGCAATAAATTTTTTAACACAATCGTAAATGGAACTTCTGGTCCGGGAGTTTTACTTACTGGTGATGCGTATAATAATACTTTTATGCGGCTCAGAATAAATGAAACAGCTGCCAGAGGATTTAGAATGTCTGGAGCTGGTGTTAGAGATAATCTAATCAAAGATTTCATTATTTTTGGAAGAGATGAGGGAATAGAATTTGATACCAATCCTTCCCAAAATCTTTTCCTAGATGGTGAAGTAGGGTCTGGAACTGAAGTTGATGATTATAATCTATATATTACTGGAAGCGGTGGTGGAAGAGTAAATACTTTATTGAATGTTACTCTTGTTCAGAACACCACTACTTTTTCGACATCTGACGATTTTATTATTGATAGGCAGTGGTATTTGGATGTATTTGCAAATTATTCTAATGCTACAAATGCTGTAAATGCGAATGTAACTGCTTTGCAAGTAAATCAAAGCTTTTCCTTCTCTGCTTTAACTGCTAATGATGGTTTTATTGTGCAGCAGAACCTGACTGAATACAGAGAGAATGCGACAACAAAAACATATTTTACTAATTATACTATAAATGTTAGCCAAAACGGATTCGTTAATATGCAAAGATTTGTGAATATGACCTATAATCGCGTTGAATATTTCTCTTTTGCAAATGTTGCTCCTACAATTCCCACACTAACTGCTCCTACTATCAATAATTATACTACAAATAGGACCCCGGAGTTTATATGGCAAGCATCTACTGATATTGAGAATGACCCTATAGTTTATGATTTGATTTTAGAATGTTTGCCTATAGGGGGAGGAACTTGCAGTTCTGACAATAGGGTGTTTGCTAATTTAACCAACACTTCTTATCACTTACTTTATGATATTCGCTTATTGCAGGATAATGGCTGGTTTTATAATTGGACAGTTAGGGCTTGGGATAATAAAAGCTATAGCAATAATGCAACAAAGAGAAACCTTACAGTAGCGTCTTATATCGCAATTAGTTTGCCTACAGATAATATCAACTTTACCTCTGTAGTTCCTGGACAAAGCGTAACTTCTTATAATGCTGCTCAGATGACTACATCTAAAACATTAAATGTTTCAAATGACGGGAATGCGATAACGAATGTCAGCATTATTGAAAGCGAGGCCTTATGGGACAGCCTTAATAAAAGACCTGAGCATTTTTCACTAAATATAAGTCATGGAGATTCCAATTACGGAAGCAAAGGGGCGTGTTCCGTCGGTTATAGGAATTGGGGATATGGAACTGCTGCGTGGTTCCCAATACCTTCAAGCTCAAATGCAGGACATATCTGCCAATTGAGTTATCTTAATCAAAGTGATGGTTATAACAGCGCTTTAGTCTATATCAATATAACTGCACCTTCTGATGAACCAGGGGGACAGAAAAATGCGCGATTAACATTTACAGCTTATCTTGCAGAATGAAAACAAGAAAAATTATTGGAGCGAGAAAATTTAGTTTAGTTTTAGGAGTTATCTTTGTTTTATTTTTTACTTTTTTATTTTATACACCTAAAGATCTTGTTTTGATTCAGCCTGTAGGCATTTCTGTAAAAGATAAAATAATCTTATTTTCATGGGAATCTAGATTTAATGAGTTTGCCTTTATTGTGGATGATGTAATTGATTTTGCAAGCCCCCTTATTAATAAAAGAGTTGAAGAGAAAAGATACTCTTTATCTGTACCATTAAATGCAACTACTTATTATTGGAAGGTCATTGCTTATGAGCAAGGGGAAGAAGTTGAAAGCAGAATATCTTCCTTTCAATATCAGTCAGAGGTTAGTGTAGCTTCTTGGATAGATGAAAAAAATTATACTTTAGAGAATACAGGCAATGTTCCTATCTTTGTAGGCATTGAGGAAGAGAGTGATAATCTACTTATCACAGGTGCTGTGGTTTTAGACATTGGAGAAACTTTTGGAAGAGAAATAAAGAATAAGACTTTGTACCGAGCTGAGCAGCTATGAAAATAAATACAAATTTGTCATTTAAAATGGTTTTATTGATAATTAGCATTTTATTTTTTGCAAAAGAAGGTATCGCTTTGGGAGTTACTCCAGGAAGAAATATCATTGATTTTGAACCGGGATCGAAACAGATATATGATTTAACGATTGTCAATAATGAGCATAAAAATTTTAGGGCTTTACTTTATTTAGAAGGAGATTTAAAAGAGTTTGTGACTTTGGGTACTTCAGAGATTAATTTCACTTCAGATGAAGAATCAAAGACTATTCAATATATAATTAATTTTCCTGAAGACATTAAAGAACCGGGAACTCATGAGGTAAAACTTATAATTAGCGAGGCAACAGATCCTGAAACTGAAGAAATATACACAATTAACGTTAAAACAGAAGTTATACATCAAATCCATTTAAGGGTGCCTTATCCCGGCAAATATTTAAAGAATGAATTCTTTATTGTTGAAAAAGAAAACAGTGTTGACCTTTTAGTAACCTTGTTTAATTTAGGAAAAGAGGATGTTAATAAAGTAAAATCCACTTTCGAGATTTTAACTCCGAATGGAACATATATAACTACTTTAAATAGTGCTGAACAATCTATCAAGAAAAGAGAGAGAAGAGAATTGTTGACACGATGGGAAAACTATTCTACTGGAAGCTATCAGATTAAGGCTATTATTAAATATGATGAGAAACAAGAGGTTATAGAGCAGAATGTAAGCTTAGGAAATTTTGCGATTAAGCTTTTGGATTTGTTTGTAGATGATTTTAAATTAGGAAGCATTGCCCAATTTCATATCTTAGTGGAAAATGTCGGCAATGAATTTATTGGTGATTTGTATTCTACATTGCGTTTAGAAGATATGGAAGGAATAAGAATGGCAGATTTGAAAAGCGCCTCCCTTGCTATTAATCCCGGGGAAAGGCAGAAACTATTTTTGTACTGGGACACAAAGAATGTAGCTATAGGCATTTATGAAGGAGAGCTGGCTTTATTTTATGGAGAAAATTCTGCAGAGAAGAAAATTAGGACAAGAGTAAGCGAAAATAAAATTGATATTGAGGTTGCCGGAGTAACTGGAGCGGTAATCGGAAGTGCAGGAAAAAAACTTAATGCAAATCTTCTGCTTTTAGGAGTAGCTATCTTAATTGCATTATTTATCATTTTAACTATGGTAAAAAAAAAGAAAGGAATATTTAAAAAGAGAGAAGAATAATTAAGAAAGCATGACAAAAGAAATTTCTGATAAAATAATTTATGTATTATTGGCTTTAGCAATTTTAATCTCTTTCCTAGGAACTTTTTTCGTTTATCACAAAGCTTCAGAAATTAATAGCAATGTTGTTGCGCAAAATATAGATAATCTTTTTATTAAAGAACAACCTTCTGAAGGATATGTAGGCGTTTATGTAGCGGTGCCGAATGAAACAGAGAAAAAAGATACGTGACTTTATATGAAAAAAAAAGAAATTAACAATAATGTTTTAGCGGTTCTCTTAGTATCTGTTATTTTTATATCACTTTTAGGAACATGGAATAGCTTAATGAGATTGCAAGGAATTACTGGGGCTGCTACTGGCTTGGGTTATATCAATGTTTCTGTTAACGAGACTACTGGAATTTCAATGGTAACAAATGCAATTAATTTTACAAGCACCACCATAGGAATTTCTAAAACCACCTATACAGCTTCTGCTATTACATCAGGACCATTTAACATCACTAATGACGGCAGCGTTCTTATTAATATTACAATAGCAGATACAGAAACACTTTTTGATTCAGCTTCTTTAAATAGACAACTTCATTATCTTTATAATGTTACTTTAGCGGATTATGCGTCAAATAGCCGCGTTATAGGATATAATTGTTCGCTCGGAGGATCTAATGGACTTGCGTATAATCCTGCTGCAGGCGGCTGGAGAGGGTTTCCTTCTTCTGGAAGCGAGACGCCAATTTGCAGACTTAATTTCACTGATAGTTATGACAGCGTGCGTATTGATGTTAATATAACTCCCCCTAATGATGAACCTGGTGGACAGAAAGCAGCGCGAGTTACTTTCACTTCTGTTGCAACAACACCATCTTAAATTTAGGTATGTCTTTAGTTTGTAACCTTAATCCAAAACGAACAAAACCAAAGAACCACAACATTTATTAAAAAGAATATTTCTAAACTCTTATGTTAAAAAGAGGCATTATTATAGTTGCAGTTATCCTGCTTATCGCTCTTCTTACATACTTTAATCCATCTATAACTTCCTTAGGCTTTCTCTCTTTTAATAAGGAAAAAGATGAAATTGTATATGCTGCAGACATTCTTAATGTAAATATCTTAAATGCACAGATTATCTCTCAAAATGAGATAAAAGTGTTAATAGAGAATAAAGAAAGCATTAAGCTAAGGCTCTTTATTAAAGTAGAAGGAGATAAGGGAATAGATTCTTATTATGATAATGGCTTATTAGAAGCCAAATCAACTAAGTATTTAATTATAACATTCAACAAAGATAAGACAGGGAACTTTATTAAAAAGATTAATATTATTCCTTACCTACAATTAGAAAATAAGAAAATTGTATATAAATTCAGCGAAACTTCCATTCAAATAAACAAACAAATTTCGGCAGAGGAAATAAGCCAAGAAACCTCTTTAGACTCTCAGATCCTTACAACTTCCCAACAAAGAGAATCAACTTACATCTATGGAAATGGCTTAATAGCTTCATTAGATGATCAAGGAAATATTCAATACTACCATAAAGACAACTTAGGAAGTATAAGGGCAATAACAGATAGCAATGGAGATATCATCTATGCTACTTCCTATGAGCCATTTGGCACTAAATTTGCTGAAACAGGCTCTTCATCTTATACATATACAGGAAAACAGCAAGATAATACTGGTTTGTATTACTATGGCGCAAGATACTATGATGCTAATTTAGGAAGGTTTACGCAACTAGATCCTATTTTAAGTGCTGATGATTCTCCTTATGTTTATGTTAGTAATAATCCTCTAAAGTTTGTTGATCCTACAGGAGAAGAACATACAGAAACATTTAATTCTGAAAATTCAAACAATAAAGGCAGAACCACTTTAGGAGTAAATCAAAAACTCAAATCTCCAAAAATTCCAGATTTTGCTAGAGATATATTAAACAAAGACCATAACCAACTTAATTCTAACACTGATTCAAATCAAAACAAACAAGATTCTTCTTTTTCTATAAGTTCTCCAAAAAGAAATATTCCTTTAGGGATTCTTAAAATTATTTCAGCTACAACAACAGGTGTGATAATCATAAGAGAAAAGGGAATTAATCAAAGATATTCTTTAAAGCCTTTCCAACCAATACACTTTGAGTATAGGATTACAGAACAAGGACATTATGGTGCACACTTTTATGAACACCTAGTACTGACAATGGTTAGTAGAAGCATACTCGAAGATTTTGGAGTTAGTACAGAGAAAAGCAGAAAATACTCTAATATTCTTTCTTTAGTTGTAAATTTAGGTACTGAATTATACCAAAATCAAGAAGTTGATGCACATGGTAAGAATCAAGCAATAGATTTTACGGATATCGGCGTAGGATTAGCTGGTAACTACCTAGGCAATTTCTTGTATAATCATTTAATTAGTGATGATAAGAAGGATTAACTCTTGCACCATAAAACAAGAATCACCTAACAACCAAATTAATTCCAGATACTACCTCACTAGGAGTTCCAATACCATTAATATAGTCTATATGTTTTACTCCACAGCCCAATCTAACTCTATCAAAAACACCATAATCTAATACTATGCCAGAAGAAAAATTAGTTTGATCCATATAACTTATATCTCTCTGATCTAGCATTCCTTCTGCAAAAACAACATAAGGCATTAACCTAAATCTATCTTTTTTAATAGACCCGCCTAAACCGAGATGTAACAAAACATCTTGTTTACTCTCAAAAGTGTCATGAGATAACCCGAATATCAGATAAAGAGGTAATCCCCTAATCCTTTCAAAAGCATCTACATTAATCTCCTCAACATTACGATTTCTTAAATATGAAATATCTAACTCTTTCTTCACTTCTTCAGCGTTAGCACTAGAAACAAAAAGGCTTCCAGCCAGTAATGCCTTTATAACTAAATTACTTATTTTCATCTTATATCTTACTGTGATGTCACCCTTTATAAATCTTTCTATTTTTAACTATTAATAAGTAATTACAATATTTAAGACAAATCTATTAAAAAATCTTAAGAAAAATCAAAAATATTTTTTCCTTATTTTTTGATAATTTTCATAACAAATCTAATAAAGTAATAGGATAGAACATACCAACAAGAAAGCGCTCTCTGTCGTATTAAAGGGTCATTTTAATATTACCTCCTTTTTTGTCGTATTCGGGTGATTGAGGCTTTGTTTGAGCAGGCTTAGCCATCTGTTTCTGCCTAATTCAATGTCTATTTCTGCTACTTGAGAAGGTGTTACTCCATTCAGAGAACTTTGAAAAATTAGTTTTTGCATAGCTTTTATACGCAAAAACTAAGAAGAAGGTATTCTCATACACTATTTGATTATTTTTCTTGTTTTTTGTTTCATTTTCCTTATTTTTTAGTAATTTTA
>Ga0209541_10007399_pt1 | contig 18499 bp, 20 predicted proteins | sample RifCSPlowO2_01_FD_184027 | JGI IMG/M metagenome (GOLD analysis project Ga0209541, IMG submission 184027) | Groundwater microbial communities from Rifle, Colorado - Rifle CSP2_plank lowO2_0.1 (SPAdes) (version 2) | ecosystem: Environmental > Aquatic > Deep subsurface > Groundwater | place... | reverse complement strand
TGGTAAAATGGAAGTTCTCTTCTTAGATGCGCCGTTCAGCGGAACAGTAGAATTATCTAAAGATACTTTATCTTATCTGAAGAAAAAGAAATACAAAACCGTGGCGTTATATGCCTCAGTGCAGTTCGTGAATAATTTAGATCAAATACGAAAAAGATTGGCAGAGAATAATATCGATGTTATTACCTCGCAGGCCGATCGAACTCATGTTAAGGGACAATTGCTGGGCTGTGATAATTATCACCATTCGTTGAACTTGTCTAAGGATGATTCTACTGCAGTTGATTGTTATTTGTACATTGGAGATGGAAAGTTCCATCCGTTAGCTTTAGTGTATGCGCAAAAGGACATGCAGGAGATGAGGGAAATTGTCTGCAGTGATCCTTTGACTAAGAAAATGACTTTGATGGGTGTAGCAGATATCAAGAAGATTCTGCTGAAATATAGGGCTTCACTGATGAAATACTTAACTGCTAAAACTGTTGGGGTTATTGTTACCATCAAGCCGGGCCAGGAGCAATTCAGGCCTTCGCTGGTTTTGGAGAAAAGGTATGCTAACAAGAAGTTTTACTATTTTATCGACAACGTGGTTTCTTTTGATCAATTAGAGAATTTCAATTTCATCGAGGTCTGGGTGAATACTACTTGTCCTCGAGTAGGCTTTGATGACCAGGAGAAATTTACTAAAGGAGTAATTAATCTGAATGACGCCCTGATGGCTGAGGATATTCTGGGAAGAGATAGTGTGTTGACGAGATTGTGAGATAAAGTTATTATTTTTTTAAACCTATATGTATAAATGCGCTAATTTATTCTTATGCTGTAATTTGACTTCAGGAGTATATTTCTTTAACTTATTCCCGTTAAACACAAATTCCTGCACCCGTAAGTTATCAAACATATAATTCTTGTAGTGAGTGTTATACAATTCTTCAACGAAATAGGTTCCGTTCTTGAGCTGGTCGAACATCAGGGTAAACAAGGCAGCAAAAACACCTACTGCTACTTGCGTATAGGTAGCATTCGTTCCGATTACGGAAGTATTAGCAATGCTGTTAAAGTAGTAGACTTTCTTATTTTTGTATTTAAGGAGTACCCCGATGTTATCAGAACCATCTAATATGGTCTTGAGATTATCAGCCAATTGCAGCTCTTTTCTGGATACTTTTTTTTCTTTTTTATATGTTCTTAGGAGAGCCTGTAAAGTTTGAGGATGAATAGCATAGACGAACTTAGAAGGAATATTATATCGATGGCCGATAGTGATGTTCTCTTCATGGAGCACTAAGCAACCTTTAGGATACTTTTCTAATTTGAGGATAGGGCTTAGGATGGACTTCATCTCAACCTGATGCGACAAAGCATTAGGATAAAGCCATTTTATCTTGTCTTTTCCTAACACTATTCCCCCTGGATCATGAATATCTTCTTGAATAAACTCATGAATCGACCAAGTTATCATGGCTTTCCATTTCCTACTCATGGAGGTGTCGTATTCAAAGTGAATGATTTCTTCCGGTACACCGAACTTTTCTATGCCATGGCGAACCCACATATTGACATTCCCTGGATTCATGCCCGAGCAGAGGATAGTTCGTGCTTTCTTCCACTTGCTTCTGGTGGAAAATATTCCTGAAAGCAATTCTGGGCTAGTTTTATTGTCGTCATTGATTGAAGTATTAATATAATCTATCCCGGCTCCATGGGTAGTTTTAATCAAGGGAATAGTCAAGGCATCGGTCACATCGAGAACCAAGTTGATTTTATGTTTCTTAAGCAGGGCAAGATATTCTTTCATGCGTCCTGACTTCAATTCTTTATGAATGAAAATGTACTTGAGATTGTGATGGTCTAGGTACGGATTCTGTAATACTTTTTTATTTTTGTCGAGCAGAATTAATTTATTGAATAAACTGCGATGATGGACAAGCGAGTGTAACACCGCATTGGCCAGCCCGCCAGAAGCTCCCAATATCATTAGGTTTGGTTTCATCTTGTGCAGCTCTTTTTGAGAGAGGTATATTTTTTAGAATATAAGCTCTTCGGTTAACAAACTGTTGATTTCTCGACGAGAAAGGGAAAGCTTTAAATACTATAATGGAATTCTCTCCTCTAAGAAAACGCATAGTTTTCGTGTTTTTGTCGAAGAAAATAAAAGAGGTGGGTTGATTATGGCGGAAGTTGTTGCAAAAGTTGGAGTTAAAAAAGTTAAGGGTTACCTTTATTTCGTAGACAAGAAAGGTAATGTCGCTCGCGCTGCGATGAGCAGAGCTGGACGAAAGAAAGGAAAAGCGAAAATAGAAGTTGTTTCTAAAGTAGGAGTAAAAAAAGTACCGGGATACCTGTACTTCATTGACGGCAAAGGGCATATTGCTCGAGCAATGATGGCTCGCGGCCGAAAGGGAGCGAAGAAGAAAGCTAAGAAGAAAGCTAAGAGAAGATTATAATTCTCTTTTTTCTTTTTTTTCTTTTTATTGTTAAAGCAAAAGTTTATTAACTATTCAATTCTTTATCCGCGATAATCAAATATTTGAATTAAAAGGTGGTTTACATGAAGAAAAATATTTTATTGTTACTAAGCGTGTTTGTTGTTTCTCTACTATTATTCAGTTGCGCCCCAAAGCAATCTGGGTTGGAAGAAAATGTTGCGGAGGGAGCAGAAGTCCCTGAGCAGGCTGGAGTAACTACTACTTCTGGCGTGGAAATTGAGGCAGATCTGGAAAAGTTATCTCTAGAAGAGCTGGATAAAGTTATTGCTGTTGGTGAAGCAGATAAGGATAAGCCTCTGTCACAGCAAGCATATAATAATCCGGATTGGCTGACTATCGCTTACAAAGTGAAGTCTGAGAAGCTAGAAGAAGCTGAACAAGGAACTGAAGCTGCAGAAAAACTAAATCATGCGCCAGTCTTTAAGGATTTTTCAAATAAAAATGGCGCTGAGAATGAGGAGATTAGCTTTAAAGTAACCGCTACTGATGAAGATGGCGATGTATTAACTTATGATGTTAAAGATGATCCTCCGGGGGCAGATTTGGATACTAAGACTGGAAAGTTTTTCTGGAAACCCGGTTTTGATAAAGCAGGAGATTATGAAATGATTTTCATCGTGAGTGATGGAAAGACTACTGCTACTAAAACAATCACCTTGATTGTCGCCAATACTAATAGGCCTCCGAAATTTACGGAAGAGTGGGAGTTAACTACTAAGTTAGATGTGGTTGTCAATCAAATGGAAACAGTTTTTCTGGCAGCTACTGATGAGGATGGGGATACTTTAACCTATGGTAGTAAAAGTAAAGATCTGGGAGTCAAACTTGACAAAGCAACTGGTCAGGCTCTTCTTGAGGCTACTAAAGTTGAACCGTTAGGGTATCAGGTCACTTTTAATGTAACGGATGGTGTTGCTACGATTGAAAAAACTTTTACTGTAATTGCTTTCCCAGCAACTTGCGCAAAGAATACAGAATGTCCAGGGGAATATTATTGTCAGAGTTCAACTAGCAGTTGTAAGGCCTGGGATTTAACGAACGTAGGTGGTTTTACTTGCGAGAACAGCAAGAATACCACTGCTGCGCAAGATGGTTGTGTAAACAAAGTGATCAACTACTGGACAGATGATACAAAAGGACATAATCTCTGTTACAAAGTCGATCCGGCCATGGCTTTGAACTCTTGTACGGTAACGAAACAGATGAGCGGCAAGTACAAGTATGATTGTTATTTTACGGCTACTTGTGATTACAGCAGTCTGAATTAGAATTTCTTTTTTTCTATTTTCTTTTTCTAATGCCGAAATCTTTATATTTGACAAGAGTTTCTCTTATAAATTATTTTCAAAGAGGTGTTTAAAATTATGAAAAAATTATTGATTTTGGTTTCTATGTTAGTTATGTTTTTGCTAGTTGTTTCCTGCGCTCCGCAAGAGTTAACGGATGAAGAATTGGATGCGGAATTAGCGAAATTGACTCCTGAAGAACGAGCCGAGTTATTAGCAGACTTAGAAGCAAAAGAAAGTGGTGCTTTAGCTGGACAGGCATCTAAAGAATTTACTGCAAAATATGCTAGAAAGATTTCGCCTAAAGTGCTGAGAGTTTCTACTATAAAATTAAAGTATAGGCTGACTGCTCCTCCCGGCGGTGGATCAAGCTCGCCTCCAAGTTCTCCAACAGCTGTTTGCGGGGATGGAGTTACAACTCCGCCAGAACAATGTGACGATGGAAATACTGCAAATGATGACAGTTGTACAACAACATGTACATTAACTGGAAATAAGGCCGCATTGGTTATTATTGCTGAGTCTGTCGAGTATAGCTTGGATAGCACAAATCAAAATGTTAAAGTTACAGCAACGGTTAAGAATCTTGGTAATGCTGCGACTGGGAATGGCTTTGATGTCGGATTTACACAATCGACTGTATTCGGACATCCAGTAACAAACCAACCTGCGCCAGCATTAGCAGTGGACGAGAGTGCAACGGTAAGTGTTACTCTGAATGCGCACTGTCCAAGTCCTGCTGATGGCGGCCATTCTATCAGCATCTTTGCAGATTCCGGCAATAAAGTTGTAGAAACCAGCAAAGCAGATAATTGGCACTCGCTTACTTATAACTGTGGTCCTGCTCTTGGCAATGTATGTGGCGACGGTATTCAGAATAGCACAGAACAGTGTGACGACGGAAATACTGTGAGCGGCGATGGATGTTCTTACCCGCTTTGTGAGATAGATTCTCCAGCGCCAAAACCGGTTAATAACAATCCAACCATAACGGTAAGTGATGTGACTGGTGAGCAAGGAAGTTATCCTTCATTTACCATCCAAGCGAACGATCCAGATGGAGATGCTTTAACATTCCATAAGTTGCTTGGTGTCGGTATTAATGACGCAGATTTCGTCTTGAATGCCAATGGGTTTACCGGCTGGCATGTTCCTCTCGATCAGGCTCCTGGGGAATACACAGTAAAGTACCTAGTATCAGATGGAAAAGGTGGAAAAGCTAGTGCTGAAGCGAAATTTACGGTGACGGCTGCGTCATCATAAATTTTTTTCTTTCTTTTTTCTATTTCTTTTCTGATGTCTAACGCCGAAATGTTTATATCCTTCTAAATATTGTCTTAGTTAAATTATCAAAGAGGTGTCCAGATGAAAACTAAAATCTTATTGTTAATGAGTCTTGCTGTAGTTCTTTTGCTTGTTGTTTCTTGCGCTCCAAAGATGACTGATGAAGAGTTGGAAGCGGAGTTATCAAAATTAAGTCCTGAAGAATTGGAAGAGGTGACCGCAGAAGATAGCGCTTTAGCAGGAAAGGCTCGGACAAAATTAACTGATCCGAACTTGATTAAATTGAGAAATGCGTATAGAAGAACTCCTACAAAATGTGATGATTCTGATAAAGTTGTTCCTCCATCATATCCTAACAGCCAAAACGGTGAAAATTATTTTGTCAAAGGAACAGCGACATTTTCTGGCGGAACAGGGATGGATAGATGTGTTGATGGTAAAGGGAATACTATTCCAGAAGGAACTCTTATTGAAGAGCATTCTTGCACCAGTATCCCTACAGGAAAGCACGTAGACTTTGTTAATGATTGTACCAAGGTTGGAAAAACACTTGGCGAACTTTATTTCCCGGGAACTACTAATTGGAAATGTGTTGATGGCGCTTGTGTTGGCGAGAGGAATAAAGATACTCCAGCAACAACAAATGGAGATACTCCAGCAACAACTGTTACACATCAATTGCCAACTTGTGGGGATGGTGATCCGCAAGCTCCAGAAGAATGTGATGATGGTATTAAGACCGACACCTATTATCCTGTGAATGCTCTGGATGATGATGGGATATGTGTTATTGATAGTACTAAACCTGCAAATTCTTGTAAAAGAGCTGTTTGTGGCGATGGCTATCTTTTCGTTGGCGGTCCAGAACAATGTGATGACGGCAACAATGTAAATTTGGATGGCTGTAACTCTGACTGCAAGAATGAAGACAAAGAAGAAACTCCAGCTGCAACTGGGCAAAATCCAATTGCGCCAACTGGATTGACTGGATGGGCTGCTGGAAGTTCAGGTATATTACATACCATTGATGGGGGAAACACTTGGAGCAAACAAACGTCAACAGGGGTTATCAAGGTCCAGTTTTTAGATAAGGATGTCGGCTGGGCAGTCGCTGCAGATGGCACTACCCTCCGCTCCTATGATGGGGGGGCTACTTGGACTAAAGTCCATCAAGGAGCTAAGGACTCTAGTGGTTATTTTTTAACTCCATTTCAAGATTTTCATGCCATTGATAATGATAAAGCTTGGGCTGTAGGAAGAGATAAGTCTTCTGGCACTTACAAGGCTGGTATCTTCTATACTGCTGATGGTGGAACGACCTGGGAACCAAAACCAGCACCTTCTCTAAATTCGAAAACAGACTATGTCGTATATCGTCTTTTCTTTTTAGATGTAAATCGTGCTTGGGCAACCACTGTAGCTGGCGGAGTTTTGCTTACTACAGATGGGGGAGCTACATGGTCCTCGAAAAATGTGGATGCAAATTGCTGCAAAAACATTTTCTTTACCGATGCAGCTAATGGCTGGGCTAATACTGGTTTAGATTTGTCTGGCTCAGAACATCTCTTTAGGAGTAATGATGGCGGGATGACTTGGACAAAAATCTATTCAACTCCCACTTCTTCATTTGTGACTGAGAGGATAGTATTTTGGGGTGCATCTAAAGGTTTGCTGGTTGGATCCGGTCCAGAACCTATACCCGGATTTATCCATGGTAAAGTTCTGCATACAACTGATGGAGGTAGTTCTTTTAGTTCTCCAGTAGTTTGGCCTGCTACTGAAAGTTATTCTGGAAAAGATGTCCGGTTATACGATGCCGACTTTACCGACCAAAATAACGGGTGGGCTGTCGGACAACCAGGGATAATACTACATACTGCTGATGGGGGCAATACTTGGACACAGCAGCTAGTTCCCTCCGGTAGTTTAAATTTAAAAGATGTCTACTTCCTGAAGTAATTTTTTTCTTTTTTTTCCTTCTAACACCAAAATCTTTATATTAGGCAAAAGTTTCTTTCTGATATTATCTAAAGAGGTGTTTGAATGAAAAAGACAGTTTTAATCGTATTGGGATTAGCAGCAGTTGTTTTGTTGGTAGCTGGATTAAACGGCAAGATAACTGGAAATGCGTTTGCTTACAATTTACAACGTAGCTGTACAGATAGCGATGGTAATGACCCCTATACGCAGGGAGAGGGGGAGTACAAAGGTTTGTCTTCGGCAAAGTTAAGATCATTTACAGATACATGCCGTGATGCAGGAACCCTCCTTGAACATTCTTGTGATGATGTAGTACATTTGACAGAAACTATCCCTTGCCGATGTGAGAAAGGTGCTTGTAAAAAATAGATAAGAATTAAATGATTATTTTTATTTTTTCAATTTCTTTTAGATTTTTAATTGCATCTTCTATAGAGTTGTTAGAGATCTCAAGATCAAATCGAACCTGCTTCAGTGTGTGCGTGTACAAGACATCATAATATTCCTTTAACAAGATTCTCGCTACTTCTGGATATTTCCCTGCTTCAATAAGTGAAATTATTTCCTGCTTTCGTTTGTTGCTGATAATGTCTCTCAGCTGAGGAGTAATCTCCAGAATTTGCTGGATTTTTTCAGCTGAAGAGAAGTATTCTTCTACACATTCCTGTACCCGCAGCTCAAAATCTTTAGAAATAAGTATATTCAAACCTTTTTTCATAGCTTTGAATAAAAATGGAGGAATCTCAGCATCACCAATTTTTCTACTCTCGCCTTCTACAAATATGTATTCAAAATGATTTAATTCCCTCAATTTTTGCAGCAGAAGATTTTCAAATTTTTTCTGCCGATGCGGTTTTAAGCCAATCCCACCATATAAACTGCCACGATGCTGGGCTAATTCTTCCAGATTGAGAGCATTTGGTAGTTGCTCTAAAAGCTTGGTCTTTCCTGAACAGGTCAACCCGTAGAGACAGATGATTTTTGGTTTCAACTGAAAATTGTAAAGCTGGTTGATGATATGGTGCCTAAAACTTTTGTAGCCGCCTTCCACTTGTAGTACTTTGAACCCAATGGATTCCAATAAAGAGGCAATAATCCCAGAACGCATTCCTCCCCGGGCGCAGTAGACAATAATGGTTTTCTTTTGGTGATCTTTGACGGCATTGTAAATGGAAGGAATTTTAGCAGGGAATAGTTCCATTCCTCGTTCAATAGCTTTCTCGCGGGAATATTGCTTATAGATTATGCCGATTTCATGCCGTTCCTGGTCATCGAGCAGTGGAACATTGAGTGCCCCTAACAAGCGGTCTTCAGCATATTCTTTGGGTGTACGTGCATCCAGGAAAAGGGCATTTTCCATTTCCAGGGCTTGCGCGATGCTGACTTTTTGTACCATGATGTTCTAATTCGCTCTTTATTTAAAAAATTGAGTGGTTAAATTTATATAATGGAATAGTGTTGTTGAAGTTATGAAAAAGATCTTTACATTGCTCTTAGTTGTATTCTTTTTAGCTGGCTGTACTCCAACCCAGTATGTTTGCCCTGATGGAAGTACGGTTGAAAATGTAGAATTGTGCCCTAAGCCACAACAACCGGTGGAATTGAAGATTCCTCCTGAGATTGAAGAAATTTTAGCTAAGACCAGTAATGTTAAGAGTATCTCGTATACTTACCGAAGATTAGATAGGCCTACAGAAAATGTACTTCAGTTTTGGATTAAAGGACCAATCGTAAAAAGAGAGTTACCGGTTCAGACCGAAGTTTATCAGAAAAATGAGATGGATGTGGTCACTTTTAATATAATTGATAAAACTGCAACTGCGTATTGTGAAAGCAAGAAGTTTTGCATTAAAATCGGGGAAATTGGTCCCGTAGATTACGATCAGTACTATATTAAGACTCCTTTTGAATGGCGGGAAGAAATAATTTCTGCGGAAAAAATTACTGAAGAAATTATCGAAAAAAGAAAAGTATGGCTACTTAAAGCGAATGATGACGTTTTGATGTGGGTTGATACGTACTACGGTCTTCCTTTACGGGTTGAAGTTGGTTCTGAACGGCATGAGTTCGAGGAGTTTGTGTTTAATGCGGTTAAGGATGAAGAAGTGGGCTGGGTAGAAAGAACATAAGTTGCCGCATTCGTTAACATTATTGTTTATATTATTTTGTGATGTTCTTATTTGAGAGTAAATTTATAATAAATCTTTTACAGAATGAACTTGTTCTACTACTTGATCAGGTTTGCTACAGTATGGGCAGAGAGAAGCTTTAGATTTGAATTTGTACTTGCATCTTCCGCAGAAAAATTCTCGCTTTATGAGCTCTGGAGCCTGGTTTGTTCCTAAAATATCATCTCTATTTTTAACATAACAGCTGGGACATTGGTAACGTAAATCCCGGGCAGCGTTAAGAGAGGTAAAAGTAGCGGACTTGTCGACTGCCTTCCCGCAGCCAAAACATTGTACTTTAGCGCTGTATAAACTCATGTTTTACAAAAATCAGTTTACCTTTAAATATTTGTTGTTACTCCTGTTTTTAGGTACGAAAATTTATAAACGCTAAAATATATCTTGCCCTTATGAAAAGGGGGACGACCAGACTTAAATTTATTCTTTTAATCACTCTCTTTGTGCTTATTTTTTATGGAATTTCCCGATCGGAACTAGTCCAGGAAGCTCTCGCTAATCCTGAAGCGTTACGTTCCTTCATTCTAAGTTTAGGGATTCTTGCACCTTTAGGGATAATTTTATTGCAGGCGTTTCAGACTACGATTTCTATCGTCCCTTCCCAGCTTACTACTATTTTGGCAGGATTCATTTTTGGCCCATTTTTAGGATTGCTGTATAGTCTTATTGGTGCTTTTATCGGTTCAATTATTATTTTTTCAGTAGCAAGAAGCTATGGAAGAAAAATTGCAGGTATTTTCTTTGACGAATCAGAGCTTCTTCACTTTACCTTATTTTTCAAGGAAAAAAAGCTGCTGGCTTTATTCCTGGCTAGATTAGCCCCCATTTTTCCTAACGACTTAGTGAGTTTTACGGCTGGGCTTACCCCGATCAAGATATGGCAATTCAATCTTATTTCTACTGCTGGTTTTGTGGTGCAGATGATTTTATTGACTTACTTTGGCGCAGAATTAAGCACCGGCGAGTTTAGCATTCCACTTTTAAGTATAAGTTTGGTAGTGAGCTTGCTTTTGCTACTCTTCCTCTTCAAAGAAGACGTGCATAGAATTCTCATCGGCGATTTTCGATTGTTGAAAAAGGAACGTAAGGTAATTAAAGAACGCATTGCCAAAGAATTGCGGAAGATTCGCTTATGAAATTGATATTAGCAGCTATTAAGCCAAGCAAGAAAGAGGAAAAGCAATTTTCTACAAGTGCGAATGGATTTCTTCGAACACTAAATGCTGTACTTGTAGATGCAAAAGCTATTTTAGGTGGCAGCGGCGCAAAGGGAACTTGGCTTTCAGGAAATCATGATGTAGATATCTTTGTGTTATTTGATTACAAGAAATATGCAAATATGTCTGCTGAGCTGTCCGGGCTGCTGGAGAAGTCTTTGAAAAAAACGTTTCCAAAAGTGAAGATCGAACGCCTACATGGGAGCAGGGATTATTTTCAATTTGCTTATCGTGGCTTACTGTTTGAAGTTGTTCCTATTTTGAAGATAGCAAAAGCAGAGCGGGCTCTAAATATAACTGATATTTCACCATTACATTCTGCTTGGGTAAACAAGCATGCGGCAAAAGTGAAAGATGATATCCGTCTTCTGAAGCAATTCTGTAAGGCAAATAATATGTACGGCGCAGAGTCATATATCGGCGGATTCAGCGGATATGTGCTGGAGATATTGACCGCACATTACGGTTCATTTGAAAAAGTTCTGAAAGCAGCGCAGAAGTGGAAGGAAAAAGAGGTAGTTGACCCTTCTGCATTTTATAAGACTAAGGAATTAGCCTTGTTTCACATCAATACTTCTAAACTGCAATCTCCTTTAATTGTTGTTGATCCAGTTGATAAGAATCGTAATGCTGCGGCTGCTCTGTCCAAGGAGAAGTTCCTGTTGTTCAAGGAATTGGCTAAAAAGTATTTACAGAAGCCTGCGGAAGATTTTTTTGTCAAGGAGAAGATCACGGTTGATTCTTTGCGGCAGAAATATAAAGGAAAAGGGACACTGGTGTTTGTGGCCGTTACGCCTACAGAAGGAAAGGAGGATGCAGTCGGCGCCAAGATCTTGAAAGTGTTTGAATTCTTGCGGGAAAGATTACTGGGGTTTTCTTTAGTACATGGTGGCTGGGTCTGGGATAAAGGTTCAGAAGGGTTATTTTATTTTGTACTCAAGAAGAAAGAATTGTCGGCTGAAGAAATACGGGTGGGGCCACCATTAAAGCTGAAAGAATATGTTGAAGATTTCAAGAAGAAAAACAAGAATACCTTTGAAGAGAAAGGCCGAATGATGGCCAAAGTGAAAGTCGAGAATCCTAAACTGAAAGATTTTGTAAATGCGTTATTGAAGAACGAGTATGTTACAGAACGAGTTGAGAAGATTAAGAAAATGGAAGTGGTTTGATTTCAGAGATGATAATATACCTCTACTTTAAGCCCGACTTGATCATCTAATATTACTTCTAATTCTTTACGATGAACAACCCTACCTATGTTGGAGAACTGGCGAGTTTCTGACACTACCTTCAATGCTTGTCTTCCCCTGTAGCCATCTTGACGAAGACTTAAAGCGAAATCTCTTATTGCTTTTTCTCCTTCATGAATTTCCATGCTGGAGTTAGTATGTGCTCGATCCCATCGGTCACAGTAAGCAAATAATTGGCCGTAAAAATCATATCCTATATTTATTTCTGCAACTCTCATAAGAATTATTGTATGGGATTTATATTTAAAATTAACGGTTTTTTCTTCTATTTTTCTTCCTTCGCCCATGATGCACTTTCTCAAACAGATGTGATTTGGTCACCACTCGTATAATTCTGGCGAAAATTCTGATCCAGCGAGCAAACTTTCCTCCTTCTGCCAAAACTTTTGCGCCACGGCTTGCTTCTACAGTCTCATGCAGGATGGCTTGCCCCAGCACGATTCGTTCGGTGGCGACGGCAGCCCTATACAGGGAGTTTGCTAAACTAAAAAATAACACAAAAGGAAATACGGCAATGATGTCCAGCCAGTAATGCCTGAAGAAGAATTTGACGCTCTTGGCTTTATGCGCCAGAAAGACTAAATCAATCACGAAAATAGTGATGACTAAGGCATCAGCGATTTTGACCGCCAATTCAATGGTATGATTTTCGACATGGAGGAATAATTCGTAGATTATGACTCCTAAAAGGACAATAAGAGCCGGAGTGATGAGCTTAGCATTATAATGTTCTACTTTTTCTAAAAAAGGATGCATGGAAGGGGGATACTTCTGCAATTTTTAAGTGTTTTTGCAGGTCTTGTTATCTCTTGCGAGTAATACAAAGTTAAAAATCATTATTTTCCGCACCCCAAAACTATAAATATCTCCTCATACTTTTGGCAGTCATGGATGATAATTTACGGATACAATGCGGAGCTTGTAAGGGTTTTGCTCCAGCCAGCCAGTTTAAGCTGCATTATAAGTTTAAGAAAGTAGTCTGTCCCAGTTGCTTCAGTGGAAGGACTGAACAAGAAGAGCGGAAGAAAGTAGCTGCGCCTGAAGCAGCTCAGCCAAAAAAGCCAGCTGGATGGGATAAGGAAGATGAATATTTAGAAAAAATGATTAGAATTAAGCAGCAGAGTACACCGCAGGCTAAAATTGAAAAAATTCCGGGCAGCAATCTAGTAAAACTGGGCTGCTTCAAATGTGCTTACAAATTTAGGTATGATCCTATCCGTAAAATGCCCCAATATTGTCCTTACTGCAACATTGAAGTTCCTAATTTGAAGACGTATAATTTGTAGTTGCGATATATTCTTAAACCGTTTGTTTTTTTAATTGTTAACAATGAAAATTCTGATCACCGGATCATCCGGATACGTCGGCTATGTTTTATCCAAATTTTTTTCTGAGAAAGGTATTTCGGTTGTTGGTCTTGATGTGGTCTCAAATCCGGTTTGGAAAGGGAATGATCATTTTGTTTTTCAGAATTGTGATGTTCGTGATAAAAAGAGAATGGAAGAAATCTTCTCTCGGGAAAAACCAACCCGCGTTATTCATTTAGCATATTTGATGGAACCGATCCATGACCAAAAAAAGAATTATGGCATTGATGTTATTGGCTCACAGAATGTATTAGAAATTGCCAATGTTACTAGATCAGTAAAGCAATTTGTCTTATTCAGCTCTGCTTCAGCATATGGAGCCAGGTCTGATAATAAGCTGTGGATTGCTGAAGAACAGAGTTTAAGACCACGAGATTATCGGTATGGTATACATAAAAAGATAGTTGAAGAGCATTATAACCATTATGCCAAAAGGAAGAATTTGAAAACCGTTATTCTGCGCATGTGTACTGCTATTGGTCCATCGTATCATAAAAAAGGCGGAGTGGTTTCATTATTGGCAAATGCACCTATTTTCTTCAGATTGAATGGGCGCTATTGTGAAATTCAGTTTCTGCATGAAGATGACTTAACAGCATTACTGGATTTGATTGTGAAGGATGCGAAGGTTGAGGGAACGTTTAATTTGGCACCTGATTCATTTTCCACTACAAAAGAATTGGCAACATCTAACATTTTTGTGCCATTGCGATTAGGCTTTATGCGTGTTGTTATTGCCTTGTTGTGGAAACTGCATCTTTCTTCGGTCATGCCGGCAGCGATGACCTTAAGCACCTATGGAATAGTGGTCAGTCCAGAGAAGTTGATGAAAAGATATGGGTATACGTTTAAGTATAGCACATTGGAAGGATTTAGAGATACTGTTAAGAAAAGAAAGGAGCTTGGGACGCTTTAGATTTTCACTTTGTTAAGAGGGCCATAGTTCTTCCTGTAACTGCAAGGTTAAAGGTAAATTCTCCGATTCTGTATCTATTATGAGAAAAGGCGGATTTTTCCATATAAGAATGTCTCCATTTACTATCCTCGATGATCTGCACCTTGGGATGACCAGCAGTGATACCCTCTCGACATCTAGAATATTCGGTTACATTAGCTACACAATATGGTATAATTGTGAGAAGCGAGAAGCTGAGAAGAATATTTCTAAACACTCTCTTATACCAAGTATCGCGATCCTCATTTTCAGGAACGACCGTGGTGTATATTGGTTTCTTCAGCAGTTCTTCTAAACCGGATTGGTTCATACTCTTATTCTGGCTTCTTTCTTTTAAAATGTTTTTACAATTTTTTGGGTGCAGTGTGAATACTAAAACACGACATGCGCTTCTAAAAATAAGTATAATGTTTCTGCCACTAATCCTCCAATAAACCATAAAGGAATGTATTCTGCGCAGACTAAGCCGTGGAGATGAAACTGTTTAGGGCTGCCAATGCCATCAGCAGTTTTCTCCGCATAATTCCAAGGTGCAATGCCTACTATTTTTTTGATGGTATAGCCAGAAGTATATTCCCAGATCAGAATCAATCCTGCATACATGCAGCCGCGGAACCACCAGGGATAATCTGCATACAAATATTGAACCAGCATAACGATGAATAAAATGCTGCCATAAATTGGGAACATCCATAAGGTGGAGTATCCGGTAAGGCGAGGATTTTTCTTTCTGAGTGCAGCGCCGCTATTTCTTACAACCTCTAAGGCCACACCAGCACAGGCAAAAATGAGGAAGTAAAAAAGGGTTTCCATAGTAATAAAGGAAATAAAACAAATAAAAAGATTTAGTGCTTGTAATCTATAGTCTTAATTGCTATTTATTAAACTGGGTGGTCTCGGTAGACTCTTTCAATGCTGCGGTAACTCCTTCCTTGCCATCAATGACTTCTCTGACTTTATCAAAATATCCTGTTCCTACTTCTCTTTGATGCCTAGTAGCAGAATAGCCAAGGTTTTCAGAAGCAAATTCAAGTTGCTGTAATCTGGAATAAGCCGCCATTCCTCTATCTCTGTATCCTCGTGCTAATTCAAACATTCCATGGTTTAACGAATGAAATCCAGCCAAGGTAACGAATTGGAATTTATAGTCCATCTCTCCTAACTGTTGCTGGAAGCGAGCAATGGTTTCCTCATCGAGATGCTTTTTCCAGTTGAATGATGGAGAGCAGTTATAGGCTAACATTTTTCTAGGGAATTTTGCATGGATGCCTTCGGCAAATGCTTTCGCTTGGGCTAGATCTGGAGTAGAGGTTTCCATCCAAAGCAAATCTGCTAATGGCGCATAGGCTAGTCCGCGAGCGATGCATCGTTCTAATTCTGTTCCTTCTTTAAAGTAAAAGAACCCTTCTTCAGTGCGCTCACCAGTAAGATAAGGTCGATCTCGCTCATCAATGTCAGAGGTGATTAATTTTGCACTCTCGGCATCAGTTCTCGCAACTAAAAGTGTTGGGACATCGCAGACATCAGCAGCAAGACGGGCAGCAACTAAAGTCCTGATAAAACTCTGAGTGGGAACAAGAACTTTCCCGCCTAAATGCCCACATTTCTTTTCTGATGCTAGCTGGTCTTCGAAATGAATCCCGGCTGCACCAGCTTCGATCATGGATTTCATTAATTCGAAAGCATTTAATGGGCCGCCAAATCCTGCTTCTGCGTCGGCAACTATAGGTGCTAACCAGTATCGTTGAACGCCTTTTTCTTCTGCATGTTCAATTTGGTCTGCTCGCAAAAGAGCATTGTTAAGTTTTTTTACAAGGGAGGGAACGCTATTTGCAGGATACAAACTTTGATCAGGATACATCTCTCCGGCAAGATTGTTATCAGCTGCGCACTGCCAGCCACTGAGATAAATTGCTTCTAATCCTGCCTTAACCATCTGCATAGCTTGATTTCCAGTTAAAGCACCTAAGGCATGAACATAAGGTCTTTCATTAAGCAAATACCATAATCTCTCTGCCCCTAATCTGGCAATGGTATGTTCGATACGAATAGAACCTCGCAATCGATCAACATCTTTTTGAGAATACGGTTTATTAATTCCTTCCCATCTATCTCTCATTATTTTTCCTCTCGAAATAACTGTTCATATGCGGGGATAGTTAAGAAATCTCCAAGTTGCGGATTCTCAACCATTGATAAAAATAATCTTGTTGCTTTCCGGTGTGTTGTATCTTGCGGAAGTTGATGCTCGATATCTTTTATTATTCCTCGGTATACTTCCCGAACACTTCTTCCATCTGCAGTGCGGGCATCGTGATGATTCCATTGCCATAACTGGGTCCGGGAAATCTCTGCAGTAGCAGCGTCTTCCATTTTTCCGTTTATGGCGACGCAGCCATTTCCAGAAAGCCAGGCTGCCAGATAGCGGATTCCTACTTCGACATTTTCATAAATTCCTTGTTCAGTAATTGTTCCTGTCGGAACTTGAAGTAAATTTTCTCTAGTTATAGTTGTACCTTCATAGGTTTTCTCAAATTGATTTGATCTTCCATTCATTCCTCGTTCAAATATTTCTCTGGCAATAGGAACTAATCCCGGGTGAGCAACCCAGGTTCCATCATGACCAAGATGAACTTCACGTTCTTTGTCAGCTCTTACTTTTTCCATGGCTTTTTCATTTTCGACTTGATCTTTCACCGGAATCTGTGCGGCCATGCCACCCATGGCATACGCACCGCGCCTATGACAAGTTTGGATCAGTAATGTAGCATACGCTTGCAGATTTGGTTGTTCCATGGTTACTTGAGAGCGATCGGGAAGAACTCTATTTGGATAATTTTGTAGAGTTTTAGCATAACTGAACAGGTAATCCCAGCGTCCACAGTTTAGACCAGAAGCATATTCCCTTAATTCATGAAGAATCTCTTCCATTTGGAAGACTGCAGGAAGAGTTTCGATAAGAACAGTAGCGCGGATGGTGCCGTGAGAGATTCCTAACATATCTTCTGCTTTTGCAAACATCCCATTCCAGAGTTTCGCTTCTAAGCAGCTTTCCATTTTGGGAAGATAAAAATATGGTCCAGATCCTTTGTCTACTAATTTTCTAGCATTATGGAAGAAATATAATCCGAAATCAAAAAATGCTGCTGGAATAGGTCTTCCTTTAAAGAGAACATGATTTTCTGGAAGATGCAAGCCCCTAGGCCGGACTAATAACGTTGCAGTTTTATCTTTCAAGGCATATTTTTTTCCAGTCTTTGGATCTTGATATTCAATTGTACCATTAACCGCGTCAATAAGATTTTTTTGTCCATGAACAACATTCTGCCAGGTTGGAGAAAGTGAGTCTTCAAAATCAGCCATGAAACAATCAGCGCCAGAATTGAGGCCGTTGATAATCATTTTTCTTTCTACTGGGCCAGTAATTTCGACATGGCGTTGCTGTAAGCCTGGTGGATGAGCTGCTACTTTCCAGGAAGGATCATCTCTGCAAGAATATTCATCGTCCAACCAAGGTTCTGGAAAGTCCAAGGTTCTGATATCAGCATCATTTCTCTTCTGACGTTCTTTGCGCTCGTCTAATAACCAGCCATGGTAGCCAAGAATGGGAGCAGCCAATTCTGCAACAAATCGCAATGCTTCTGGGGTAAAAACTTTTGAAAAGACTCCTTTCGAGTCTTTTGGTATTTTTGCGTTCCTAAAAGTAATTTTCTCTTCTAAACCCATGTGTGCCTCTTTTTGATGGAGAGATAATGAATTTTTAGGACTATATAAGATTTAGTAAACACCAATAGCGAAGAAATGTCTTAAAAAAGCGCCCCCGCGGAGAATTCCATGTCAATATCTAATCGTCGCGGTGGGTTACTGGTAACCCGCCCATGTCGCCTAAGATATTGGCCATTTGAACTCCGGCTTCGAGCTCATTGCACGTATATAGCACCGCAAGCTCGCGTCCTATTTGCCTTACCTTGTTGATATCCAGGCTAGACGACGGGGGCTTAGAAGGATAAAACGGTAAGTTCTTTAAAAAGTTATTTCTTATCAACTATAAACTCAAGGGTTTTACCATTATCTGCTATTTTTGGAGTTACTGTAAATTGGTCTGCATCTAGGCTTATTCTTGGAAGGGTGATTGTCTTACGGCATTCTTTGATACGTTCTCTATAATTGCTTAGTGTAACTTCTCTGCCTTCATACCTGCCGCTTTTTATTAATTCTTTTCCTCCTTCTTGCTGAGAGAATATGTTGCGGGCATTTTGCAGCGCTTCCCTTTCGCTTTTTCCAGGAATATTATATGAAAGCTTGATGGGAGTTCTGCCATCGATGTGATTTGCATAGTATTCGAAAGTAATTACCCACAGTTTGTATTCAGACATGAGTTTATCCTAGGTTCATTGTTTTATAATAATTATGGAACAATTATTTCCTGATCTCTGCGCCGCCAGCAGGAAGAAATTTAGCAATCTCATCTAAATCGCCGCCTTT
>Ga0209541_10007398_pt1 | contig 18502 bp, 20 predicted proteins | sample RifCSPlowO2_01_FD_184027 | JGI IMG/M metagenome (GOLD analysis project Ga0209541, IMG submission 184027) | Groundwater microbial communities from Rifle, Colorado - Rifle CSP2_plank lowO2_0.1 (SPAdes) (version 2) | ecosystem: Environmental > Aquatic > Deep subsurface > Groundwater | place... | reverse complement strand
AAGGTATTTCAGCAAATAAAGGGCTAGTTCGTGGAAAAGTAGTGGTAGTTATGAATAGGGAACAATTGACCAAAGTTCAAGAAGGAGATATTTTGGTAGCTCCCATGACCACCCCATTTTATGTACCAGTTATGAGAAAAGCTTCCGCTTTTGTTACCGATGAAGGAGGCATAATGTGCCACGCCGCTATCATCGCCAGGGAAATGAAAAAACCGTGTATTGTAGGCACAAAAATAGCTACGGAAGTTTTAAAAGATGGGCAAACGGTCGAAGTAGATGCGGAAAAAGGAATTGTAAGAAGAATAAATTATTCACCCAAAAATTTATAAATAAAGTATACTTTTAGTATACTATGGCCGATACCACCGTAAAAATTCATCCCAGTACCAAAAACGCATTAGATAACCTTAAAGGAGAATATGACACTTATGACGATGTGATTAATAAGCTTATTTCTGAAGTTAAAAATAAGAATTTAGTTAGAGAAATGATTGCCGGTTACAAAAGCAATCGTGAACGGGATCAAAAATTAGTGAAAGAGTGGGAGCATACCTCTGAAGATTGGGACTAATGACGGAAATTAAAAGGGGAGAAATCTGGATAGTAAATTTAGATCCCACGAAGAGGCATGAAATAAATAAATCACGTCCAGCAGTAATCATTCAAAATAACCTAGGTAACAAATATAGTACCACTACAATTATCGCACCAATGACTTCTCAAAACACGGAAAATGTTTTCCCTTGGGAAGTACTCTTAACTACGAAAAATTCCAAACTAATCAAAGAATCTAAAGTACTCCTTAATCAAATTAGGGTAGTAGATAAGAGTAGAATCACAAAAAGAGTAGGAAATGTGGATATTGAAACAATGCCACTAATTGATCGAGCTCTAAAAATAAGTTTAGGATTAACTCTATAGGTATAATCATGCAACAATTAAACATCCTTAATGGCCGTGAAATAAAGAAGATCAAAGAATCTTTGATAAAACAATTTAACTATGCCCCCGAAGAAGATTATGCCTATTTGCAGAGCGAGAAAGACCGCATCTTTATTGTTAACAAAGATATTTCTAAGATTAATTTAAAAAATCTAATTATAGACAAAATGGGATTATATTTTGCCGAAGTACATTTTGATCAAGTTCGGTTGAGTAAAGAAGGAGCAGAATTATTATGGCTGGAAGCAAAGAGAAATAAAAAAGAAAAAGAGCTTAAAAATGTAGTAGAATTAAGCCCAGAAGAGATGAAAGAATACTTCCGCGGATTAGATTTAACCAAAGATATTGGTCCAGAAAATAAAATGATACTGTTGCGGTATCAAAATAACGTCATTGGCTGTGCCAAGTATAAAGAAGGCAAGATTCTAAACTTCATGCCTAAGATACATCGAGGAGAAGTTATTATTTAGCCTTGTGCTATCGCGTTTCTAGTTCGGGTATTTCTTTGTAAATTAGTTTTATACGAATAACTACGATAATGACGGTAGACGGCTAGATTACTTCGTAATCTGTCCTACTCACCACCCCGTAGGGGGCAACCCCCGTCTCGCCTCCCGCCCATGCTGAAACTTTTACGATAAATAAATTACCAAAAACTACCCACGATTGAATATAACGATTATTTATCAAATAATGTAACCCAGAATACGCGGTCATAACCACACCCACAATTGTGATTAGTGTGCCTTCTGAAGTTACTTCTTTTATTAATCCCTGGCATATCTTAAATTAAGAATTATCAACTTTATAAAATTCACTATCCATTTGTTAAATCATTTCCCTTGCAGCATCACAAAAGCATAATGATTAAAATACCTTTTAATAACTCTTTTTACGTCGGTGACAGTAACTTCTTTCACTTGGCGAATATAATCTTTTAACATATTGGCGTCTCCAGCTTGTTCAAAAGCCAACAATTGGTCGGCAATTTTCTGGCTCTCCTCCAATTCCAAATAATAGGCCCCTTCTACAAAATCTTTTGCTTCTTGGACTTCCAATTTAGTAACAGACAATAATTTTTCCAGTTCTTTCAACATCAATGATTTAACTAACAAAGCATTCTTTTTATCTACGCTCGCGAAGATAGCAAAATAACCAAAACTAATTTCATTGACATTCTGGGTTCCCAAGTCGTAAGCTAATCCGCGGTTAGTACGTATTTCAGTAAACAATTTTCCACTTTGTCCTCTCCCCAGTATGCCATTAATAACTTCCAAGGCATAACTATCGGGATGTCCTTTAGTAACTGTATTAAAACCAATGGAAACATACGTATTAGCGATATTTTTCTTTTCGATTTTGGTTACGTTCTTATGGGCAGTTGGTTCTTTTTCTCGAGAAGTATGAGGTAGAATACCTTTCTTAAACCAGAAAGCTTTTTCGATTTCTTTCCTCCACCCTTTAACATCGCCAATCACCGTAATGACCATATTATTCGGTAGGTAATGTTTATGAAAATAATTGACTATTTTTTCTCGAGACAATTTTTTAATAATATTTTTATCCCCATAAGTGGGAAATCGGGCTGGATTCTTTCGAAATAAAGTTGATTGTAAAAAGACCCATTGATAAAAACGAGGATCATCAAAGACCATATCTATTTCTTTTAAAACCACATTCTTTTCTCGATTGATATGTTCTTGTCTGAATAAAGGATTTTGTAATATGTCGGCTAAAACTTCTACTGCGGTAGAGAAGTGTTTCTTTACAACTTTAACATGGAAACAAGTACGCTCGTTAGTAGTGTAAGCGTTGAATTCTCCACCTATTTTTTCGATTTCATTGGAAATATCTCGATTAGTGGGTCTTTTTATTGTTCCTTCAAAGACTAAATGTTCAATGAAATGAGTCAAACCGCGCTCGGAGGGGGATTCATCATTACTTCCCACCTTAACCATAATTTCTACAACTACCGAATTGACCTTTTTAGGCTCAAATATGATGGTAAGTCCGTTTGAAAGTACCTCTTTTTTCATGCGTTTAAACACTCCTCTAAGCATTTTTAGTGCCGTTTTATGGTGAAAAGGTTATTTTTAAGGTTTATAATGGTTACGGATAAAATGGAAATAGCCGTTTTTCAAAAGAAAACATTTTTCAACCTGGAAGATATGCCTATTACTAATGAAATTAAAGCTATTCCAACAATATCTCCAAAAGCAAAAAATCGATCTAATTTTTTTAGTCCATCCTGATATCAACATTACTTACTTTACTCAACTTAAACCGTCCTTTTCCCTGTTACTTATTACCTCTAATAAAGCTTCATTTTATCTTACTAAATTAGATTCTTTTCCTAAACTAAAAAATATCTCTTCCCAGATACTAAAAAAAAGCTGGGAGAAAAAATTTGGTAATCAAAAAGTAAAAATTATTGGAGTTAATAAAGAATCTCTCACTTTAACTTATCAAGATAAATTAAAAAAGCTATTTCCTCAGGCAAAACTAGTGGATGTTTCGGGAATTTTGTCTGAATTAAGATCTCTAAAATCTCCGCAGGAAATAGCTAAAATATATCGAGCTTGTAAAATAACTTCCGATGCTTTTAACTATCTGGTTAAAGAGCTCAAAACTAAGAAACTAAAAACGGAACAGGATGTGGCTCTATTTTTGGAAAGAGAATTTCGTCGAAGAGGGGGAGAAGTTGCCTTTCCCACTATCATTGCTATGGGCAAGAATGCTGCCATTCCTCATCACCTTACTTCTAACCAGAAACTGCAACCAGGATTCCTTTTGATTGATTGTGGGGCATCTTATAAACATTACAACGCTGACATGACTAGGATGATTTACTTAGGAACGCCTAGTGCATCCGAAAAAGCATTTTATGATCTATTACTGAAGTCACAAGAAAATGCCATCAGCACTGTAAAAGAAAGAATTTCTTTTAATGATCTGGATAAAATAGCCCGAAAAAAATTAGGGAAGTATTCATCAAAATTTGTCCATTCCTTAGGTCATGGAATTGGGTTAGAAGTTCATGAAGCCCCTTCATTTTCAACTGATCCCCAAAACAGTGTCACAAAAAATCAAGTATTCACTATTGAACCGGGCATTTACTTCCCTCATAAATTTGGGCTAAGAATCGAAGATACTCTCTATTTTGATGGAAAAGTTAGAATTCTCACTAAGGCGTCTAAGAAGCTTGTTAGCCTAAACATTTTTAAATAAACTTTGATTCAGCATGCTGTATTTAGTAAACTAGCGAAAAGACTGAAAATTTCCGCAATGTTTATAAATAGCATATTGGGGCTGTAGTGTAGCCTGGAGAAGATAGTAATCTTCGAGCAACTATCACTAACGGTTTGGGTGTTTAATCACAAAAAAACCGTTGAACCCCGGTTCGAATAAGTTTCGCAGAAATTAAATGAGAAGCGGAGCTTCGACTTTCCGGGCAGCCCCATTTTATAATCACTGAGGATCAACATGTCAACAACCAAAAGATTCGGCACACGCTATGGACGAAAACCTAAAGTTAAATTTGGGCAGATTGAAGCCATACAGCGTTCTAAGCAGAAATGTCCTTATTGCAAAAAATTAAATGTTAAGAGAGTAGCTATGGGTATCTGGCAATGTGGCAAATGTAACATCAAATTTACCGGAAAAGCATACTCAATCTAAGGTGCCAAAATGTATTATCTATGTTTCGATTGTGGAAAAAAAGTGGAAGGTGAATACACCACCACTAAAGTTCGTTGCCCTTATTGTGGGGGGAAAGTTCTGTACAAAGACCGTAGAACAGTAAACAAAGTCAAGGCGCGCTAGAGGTTCAAGTATGGCTTCCTCTAAAATAAATCAGTTGCAGCTTCTACAGCAAAATTTACAGCAAGTAATCAATCAGAAGCAGCAGTTTCAATCTCAAATAATGGAATTTGATTCTGCCCTTCAAGAGTTGGAAACCACTGATAAAGCCTACAAGATTGTGGGAAAGATTATGGTAGCTTCACCTAAGAATAAATTAGTTCAAGAATTACAAGAAAAAAAGGAAGTGGTTGAAGTTCGTATTAAAAATTTCGAAAAACAGGAATTGAAATTAAAAGAGAGCTTGGAAAAAGCTCAAGCCGAAGTCATGAAAGAACTTAAAGAGGAAAAAAAATGAACTCTCCTCTTATCTCTGAAATAATTTCACACTTAGACGAACTTAAAGAGGATGGGGATACCAGCAAAAATCTAAAAGCTAAGTTATCTCAGGTGATTACTTTATTAAATAGTCACTCAGAGTTATCAGTAGACAAATCTTTACTATTATTAGAGGAAGTGAATTCTCTAAATCTTAGCTCTTACCATCGAACCCAGGTTTGGGACATTATAAGTCTTCTAGAAAGCGTTAAGAGATAAAGTTTAATTTAAAGATCTCTTCAACAAAGAATTAACAAAATATAATGTTTCATCTTCTGTTTTAATTATTGTTTCAAAATAACCCATTTTTACAATTTTCCCCGAAATGTTTTGTACTTTTATTTTATCTCCAGGATGTACTATTTTTTTAATACGAACTCCAGCAATAAAGCTGGGTATGGCATCTTTTAACCATACTATCATGGAAAAGAATATCAACAGCAGTAATACGCTACCTAAAAAGTAGGGTATCCAGGTATATCCTATTCCTATACGATCTAAAAATATGATAATAGTAATAACATAGATTACATAAGAAATTATAGAACTTACATTTCTTTGTAAATTATATTTTTTAATTTTTTTAGGTGCAAGCTGGTTAAGTCCTATTTTCCCGATAATTTTGTATAATATTTTTTTTACTAAGAGGCCAATCACCAATCCCACTAAAAGGAGGGTTATACTTGCCCCAATATTGTAAATGGATGATTGTATTGATTGTGTCGTTTGGATAATGTTAGCGTAAAAGTTAACCATGGTTCTAAACTGGTTTAAGGGTATATAAAGATTTTGTAAAATAATATGTTTCGAAAAAAGTCACCTTAGCCACGGAATTTGTGCCACTAACAAAGTGTGGTTTAAGGTGGCACCCAACAACGGGTCTTACAAAATCTCGATTCAAATTCCATTCATTGGCTTATGTGGCGACTTTTTCATTATACCCTTTCCTCAGAAACCCTTAAAAACCATTCTCCTCTTATCTGGTTATGGTTGATTATAATCAGCAAATCAAAGAACTCGAAGATGAGATGAAGAAGACCAAGTACAATAAAGCTACTCAAGGTCATTTTGGTTTGATTAAAGCGAAGATCGCCATGCTGCGGGAAAAACAGGAATCTCGTTCTACTCAAAAAACAGGAAAATCTGAGCATGGATATGCCGTTCGAAAATCGGGAGATGCGAGTGTTTTACTTCTGGGTTTTCCATCAACAGGTAAATCTACTATCTTAAACAAACTAACTGATGCTCATTCCGAAGTTGCGGCGTATGCTTTCACCACTCTTACAGTTATCCCAGGAATTATGGAATATAAACAAGCTAAGATTCAAATTTTAGACGTTCCTGGAATTGTGAGTGGAGCTGCATCCGGTAAGGGCAGAGGCAAAGAAGTTCTGGCCGTAATTCAAAATGCTGATATGATTTTAATTGTAGTTGATGTAACTAACCCCGAACACTATCCGGCAATAATGAAAGAAGTTTGGGATTCACGAATTCGGGTAAATAAAACCAAGCCGGAAGTGTTTATCAAAAAAACTTCCAAAGGGGGGATACAAATTGGTAAAACTGTTCCTTTAGATGTTGATGATGAGACTTTAACTAAAATTTTACGTGAATTTAAAACTAATAGTGCCGAAGTGTTAATTCGTAGCAAGATAGATATCGATGAATTTATAGATTGCATAGAAGGTAATCGTAAATATCTGCCAGCAATTATATGTGTGAGCAAAGCAGACTTAGTTTCCGAAGAGCAATTGAAGAAAGTAATGAAAGAAACAAACGCCGATATTGCTATTTCGGCAGAGCAGGATATTAATGTTCAAAATTTAAAAGAGCTGATTTTCAGAAAACTAAATTTTATGCGTATTTATATGAAAGAACCAAGAAAAGAAGCAGACATGAACGTTCCTTTAATCATTTTTAACAACGCTTCCATACGGGATATATGCGAAAAATTACATAAAGATTTCGTATCCAAATTTAAATTTGCCCGAGTGTGGGGGAAATCGGCCAAATTCGCCGGACAGAGATTAATGTTGGCTCATCACTTGAAAGATGGAGATATCTTAGAAATACATTTGAGATGATTTTAAGAGAATAATCTCTTGATTTTAGTGGAAATATTTTCCTGTTTGTTTTTCTTATTTTCATCGGGTAATATATTCTCCAATGGTTCTTGCTGGCGTAGAACAAAAGGCTGGCAGTCCATCAATTCCAAATTTTTCTTAAAGAAAGGAAACTTTCTACAAGTATTCGGACGATGATCGTAGATAGAGCAATAATAACGATCTCCTTTTCTGCGTAAGAAAGTACATACTTTGTTTTCCATCTTCAAACAATTTTTTTCGGTGGGGTTTTCTTCCATGGGATCGTAATCTAAAAACGCTTTACGTTTCAATCCTGATTTCTCAATTCTTTCGATATCTGTTTCACTCACTTTGACTATGGCTCGGCAGCATTGCCCGCATTGAGTACAGCGAAAGGTATTAGGGCTGATATAGGCAATGTTTTTAGTGTCAATTTCGATCAAAGTTTCTTTAACATCGATCAATGGGCCATAGGCAACGGCTTTGATTTTTTTAGATATAGCTAAATTGATGTTTTCGAGAGAATCTGATACTATCATCACTTGTTGGGGGGTTAGTTTCAATTGGGATATCATTTCAGGGAGATTGTCAGAGTTATTTTCATAAATTTTTTCTGTAATTAATTCAAAATATCTTTGAAATTCATTCTTCTTTATTTCCCCCAATACTTTGTCGGAAGCAATTAAAGCCAAAGTATAACGTTTATAGAGAAATTCTAAAGTCTCTTTAAGTTCCTCTCCGGGCTTATTATGCAAATCAAAGATAACTGTTTTATACATGTGATTATAAAAATGTGGAGGGATATAAAAGTTGTTCTGAGAAATTTAGTATAATTTCAATATCTTCTAGTTTTTATTCTTTTGTTGAAAATCTTTAAGAGATTTGATCAGGAGCGCAATAAACGCATATATACCTCCATTCATAAAAGCGATTAAGATGATACTTGTATCTTGAAATAGAAAGAAAAATGGAAATATGACTTGAAAAATAACACTAGGAATAAGACCCATAAATGCAATAACAAAAATCAATAAACTTCCCGGACCACCAATCAAAAAACCGATCAAAGCCCATTTTATTAAACCACTTAATGATTTAGACTTATTTTTTGATTTATTTTTCATTTCTATTTTAATGCCTCTTAAGTTTAAATATTTTTTGAATCATTTAATAGTAAGAACCGCGCTCTTTTCCTTCCAAACTTTTATAAAACACCTATATTCTTGAGTATACATGTGCGGGATAGTAGGAGTATTTAACCATAAAGATGCATTCAAACAGGTTTCAACAGCTTTAGCTGTGCTCCAAAATAGGGGTAAGGATGGATTTGGTATCGCCTCCTCAGATCATATAAATTATTATACAACTATAACTCAATTAAATAAAGATGATCAAATCCATTCCAAAGTTCTTAACCTCATCGGCCATGCTCTTCATGCAGTAGTTGACACCATCCCTCAGCCATTGAAAAGTAAAGGAATTCTCGCTGCCAATTGTGAAATCTATAATTGGCGGGAATTGAATAAGAAATATGGATTTAAAGCCAAGAACGATGCCGAAGTGTTATTACATTTTTTAGATACTTTTGGAGTAGATAAAAATAAACTATTGGAATTAGATGGGGTTTATGCTTTTGCGTATTGGCTTAAAAATGATTTGTACTTGGTTCGAGATATTCTGGGGGAGAAACCAATTTGGTTTAGTTACTCTTTAGATAACTTCTCCTTTGCCTCAGAGAAGAAAGCATTGGAAAAATTAGGATGTATCGATATCCAAGAACTAAACCCTCGTCAAATTATGCAATATGATTTAGTTAATAAGAAAATAACCACTACTCTTCGAGATTTTTTTGTTTATCTTCCAGAAAATACAGAATCCTATGAAGTAATCAAAGAAAAAACCAAAGAATTACTTCATCAAGCTATCCAAAAAAGAGTTCCTGATCAAAAATTTGGTTTGCTTTTTTCGGGAGGGATAGATTCCACCTATATTGCCCATTACTTAAAAGAGCAGGGATATGATTTTACTTGTTATATCGCCGCATTAGACTCAGAAACTATTCCCTCCGACTTAATTGCTGCCAAAAAAATAACTCAAGAGTTGGGACTTAAACTTAAGATAAAAACCGTTAAAGTTAAAGAAGTAGCTGAGTATCTGAAGAAGATAGTTCCGCTAATTGAAGATTCTAATGTAATTAAAGTAGGGGTGGCTTTGCCATTTTATATCGCTTGTGAAATGGCTAAAGAAGATGGATGTAAAGTCATTTTCTCCGGATTAGGTAGCGAAGAAATATTTGCTGGATATGAAAGACATAAACTATCTCAGAATATCAATCAAGAATGTGTTTCGGGATTGTTGAAATTATATGAACGAGATCTGTATCGTGATGATGTTATTTCCATGAGTAATAATATGGAATTGCGCTTGCCTTTCCTCGACATTCCTTTGGTTACCTATGCGTTAAAGATTCCAGAAAAACATAAAATAAATCAAGAGGTAACCAAGCTCATTTTGAGAGACATTGCCTTTGAATCTGGTTTAGCCCGAGAATTTGCTTTCCGCAAAAAAGTAGCGGCGCAATATGGTTCGCGTTTTGATAATGCCATAACGAGGTTAGCTAAAGATCATCATGCGAATAAGTCAGAGTATTTATGGAATTTTTATCCTACCCACAATCTCAAACTAGGGGTTCTATTCTCCTCAGGGAAAGATTCCTGTTATTCTGCGTTTATCATGCGTCGGATGAATTATCAATTAACGTGTTTAATTACTTTAAAATCAACTAATCCCAATTCATACATGTTCCAAAGTACGGGAATAAATATGGTGGAATTACAAGCTAAAGCCATGGAAGTGCCTCTTGTTATTCAAGATACTCTGGGAGAAAAAGAAAAAGAGTTGGAAGATCTGGAAAAAGCCTTGCAGACGGCTAAGGAAAAATATAAAATAGAAGGAATAGTGAGCGGAGCATTATCTTCGACGTATCAGCGAGATAGAATCGAGAGAGTTTGTGAAAAATTAGGATTGAAAATATTTTCTCCGTTATGGCACAAGCCCCAAGAGCAGGAATTACGAGAACTTCTAACTAATGGTTTTGATTTCATTTATTCTAAAATTGCTGCGGAAGGATTGGATCAAACTTGGTTGAATCGGAAAATAAGTAGTACCGATTTAGAACGATTGGAGAAGCTAAAGCAGAAGATTGGATTGAATGTGGCTGGGGAAGGGGGAGAATCAGAATCGTTAGTATTAGATTGTCCACTATTTAAGAAAAAGGTAGAGTTGGAAGAAGTGGAGATTATTGAAGAAAATAAGAACTGCGCTTATGTAGTGATTACAAAAGCGAAGTTGGTGGAGAAATGAAATGGTAGAACAAACTCAACATCTAATTTTGTTAATTAAAAGATTGAACTTAAAATTAGCCATTTCCCGGGAAATTTCTTTCTTTTTAATGTGTTCAGTGATTCAAGGTTACACTTATAGGATGAAAAAAAGTTTTGCTTTTTCTCATGGGGCCGTTTGTATTTTAGGAAAAGGTCATTTCATGCAAGATTATATGGATGTCGAATGCCTTTCATTAAAGATGGAGCAGTTTTTACAGCAACAGGGGGGTGATTTCGAACTAAAACTACTTCCCTCACTTATCAGGGATTATAAAGAAATAGAAAAGAAGTATGAACTTGCGACCAAGTTCACTTCTTCTGAACCTTTTAAGACTCTTGAATTATTTCTAGCAATCCTTCCAGAATATTTTGCCGTCCTTGGTTTTTATAATACTCTATGGAGATATTTAGATGTGTCTAAAAAAGAATTATCGCCTCTTTTATTAGAAAAGGTTTCGCGGGAAAGGAATTTAGTGGCTTCTCTCTATCCTAAAATAGATCAGACCATCAGCGTCTCTTCTTTAGAAATTGGTAAACAAAACAATTTTGATGGTGATTTACTCACTTTCCTATCTTATTATGAAATGGTTGAATATGTTAAAAGTAAGAACATAAGTCAAGATATGTTGGCCGAATTATCCCAAAGAAGAGAACACTATTTTTATCTTTTAGTAGAAGATGGAAGTGAATATATTCTCTCGGATAAGAAACAGATAGATTTAATCAAAAATGCTTGTTTCCCAGAACCAGAAACAGAAGGAATCATGCAGTTACAAGGGCAAGGAAGTTATCCTGGAAAAGTTAAAGGGAAAGTTTTGTTAATATTTGATGTGGATCTCAACCACTTACCTTCTGATTTTATTTTAGTAGCTAATTCAACTCATCCCAAGGATATTCAACTTATCCAAAAATGTTCTGCCATGGTTATTGACGAAGGTGGTATTCTTAGTCATGCGACTATAATCTCTCGAGAATTGAAGAAGCCATGTATTGTTGGCACTAAGATAGCTACAAAGGTATTTAAAGATGGAGATGTGGTAGAAGTTGATGCTAACACTGGTATAATAAGAAAAATATCAAAATAATAACATGAAAAAATTAATCAAAGTAATGTGCTTCGGAACCTTCGATCTTTTACACTTGGGCCATATAAACTATTTCCAACAAGCCAAAAAATATGGGGATTATTTGATGGTGGTGATAGCTAGAGATATAACCAAATCAAATCAACAAAAAACACTAATTTTCAATGAAAATGAACGATTAGGATTATTACAACAACTAAAAATAGTGGATGAAACAGTTTTAGGTGATGTTAAAGATCATTTCAAAGTAATTCTAACTAAAAAACCAGATATTATTTGCTTAGGATATGATCATTCCATTGAAGAAAAAGAGTTGGAAGATAAATTGAGAGTGTTAGGGTTATCTTGCAAAGTAAAGAGAACCAAATCGTTCCATCCCGATATATACAAAAGTAATATTTTTAGAATGAAATTATTAAAATAAACAATAATAATAATAAAAAAGAAAACTATTTCTTTCTCTGAGCAGATTTAATTACCCAGTAAATGATGGCAATAATCAATGCTAAGATAGCTAAACAAATTAACACAAAAATAGTATACATCACATAGCTCCATGATCCTCCCATCATTCCATAACCATATCCTGTATATCTTCCCATCATGCCGTATCCTCCATTCAAAGGGTAGAATTGGCCATTAGCCATCATTCCATAGGTAGTATTTGCTTGAGAATCAATAGGATTAAATTTGCCGTCTCCACCCATCATTCCGTAGCGATAATTATCTGCAAGGGCAAAACTAGCTAAAACTAACAAACCTATTAGACCAAACAATTTATTCATAAGTATCACCTCACTTTTATGTTATTGATTAAACTATTTCAATATATAAATATGTTTGAACTAATCCTGACCAACTCCATAATCTTTATATAACCCCTATAGATTCCCTATGTTATGAAAATATATCCCCTCATAATTACTTTAATCCTAGTTTTATCTGTTGTAAGTTGTTCTGGACCGGGTAAATATGATACTTTTGCTAAATGTCTCACCGAACGTAATGCTACTATGTTTGGTGCTTTCTGGTGTTCTCATTGTCAAGCTCAAAAGAAATCTTTTGGCAGTAGTTGGCAATATGTTAATTATGTAGAATGTTCCACTCCTGACGGACAAAGTCAGACGGAATATTGTGCTTTAGAGAAGATTACTGGTTATCCTACCTGGCAGTTTGTGGATAGTTCTAGATTATCGGGGGAAGTTTCTTTTGATATCCTAGCAGAAAAAACAGGATGTGTTTTGAATTAAAAATTGGTAGTATACATAAAAGAAAACTATTTTTTCTCACCAAAAATGGTGGTGAATCTTCCCTCTTTATTGATTTTCATTACTTCTTCTGATGAAAAAACTTTTCCATTCATACAAACATAAACGCCAGGATTTAAATCCTGCACTTTAGCTATGGCATAACCAATTGCGAATGGTCCATCTGAAGGACTAAATCCTAAAAGGGGTAGCATTGATCCAGTAATAATTACGATTTGATCTTTTCTTTTAAGATTAGCTTTTAAGAATCTTGCTGTATCGGGTATAGTATACGTTCCATGAGTAATAATTATTCTTTGATGAGGACTTTTTTCAATAACATTAAGAATTCTTTTTAAATCAACCATTATTATATCCCTACTATCTTTTATGCAGATAATGGCAAAATCTAGTTTATCGTATAATTTTAGACTTTTTACAAATGTAGGAATTACTGATTGTTTATTTGGGACTATTGTATCTTTAGTGGCTTCATAATAAGAATCAATGGTTCCACCAGTAATAATAAAGTGGATATGATTTTCTGACATAACATTCAGTGTTATTTATTAGACTTATAAATGTTTTGGGGTAGGTTTAATATGCAAATTAGAACTAAAAAAACAAAATGAATAAAGAAAAAAAACTCTTATTGTAAAGCTGCTTTAATTGCCGAATCAAATGCAGTATAGGATTGTGCTCCGCCAACTTCTTGTCCATTGACAAATGTATCCGGCGTTCCTTGTACTCCTGCTGCCGTTCCTGAGGCAATATCTTTCGCAATTTTCTGGTCGTATTTTTTGCTAGTTAGGCAAGTATCGATTTTAGCTATATCTATTCCTAAACCCCTAGCCATAGTCTTAATCTGATCTAAATCTGCAACCTTATCCTGATTAGCAAAGATTTTATCATGTAACTCCCAGAACTTGCCTTGTTCATTAGCACAAAGCATAACTTTCATGGCATTTTCTCCAGTACCATGTCCGGGGAAGTATCTGAAAACCAATTTAACTTTTCCTGAATTGACATAATTTTCTATGATCTTTGGAAGGGGTGCAACCCAGCTAGGATCTCTTTGTCTTAAGTAATCAATAACTTGTTGATTTCCACCAGCGGCTGCGCCACAGAAGGGACAGGATGGATCAGAATATTCAATAATGGTTACAGGAGCATTAGCGCTTCCCTTAACGATATCATCAGCTGCTAGCGGGGCTAAGGTTGTTGCTCCTGCTGTTGTGGGAACATTTGCTACTGCTTGTCCTGTAGGTATGGCTGTTCCTCCTCCCGTATTTCGGAAAGCAAAGAATGCTAACAATACTATCAATACTACTGTGGTAATTTTCCAGAACTTTTCTGGATCAGATTTAACTGGAGCTGACGGTTGAGTTTTTGCTTCCGCCGGCCTTATTTCTTTAATTTTTGAATGGTCTTCAGCCATATTTTCCCTCCTTCTTTGTCACTTAATTTATTTTCTTTATTTAATTCAAATTAACTGTTTCTTTTATTAATCTTTTGCTAGTGTGTTCTACATATTGGGGGACTTTAAAAGATATCAAAAATAAAATGCGGTGGAAATGTTTATAAAATACCTTCTGGTTTTGCTTTTAATCCCGTAGCTTTGAATAAAATTCATGCGGACGTGCCGGAGCGGTCAAACGGGATAGACTCAAGGCATGGGAAAAAAGAGTGCTCATATGAGTGCGATGATTAAACCCTGTAAGTCATCTATTGGCTTAGTGCCTACGCAGGTTCGATAATTTGCGAAGTTTTGAGTAAATACTCAAAATCTTTCATTTCGAATGCCCTGCCGTCCGCATTTATTATTTTCAATTAATGAGGGTTGATAAGGGCAGACTGCCCTTATGCGAAGTGCCTACGCAGGTTCGATAATTTGCGAAGTTTTGAGTAAATACTCAAAATCTTTCATTTCGAATGCCCTGCCGTCCGCATATTTTTTTTTAATATGAATTATCAAACCATTCCCAAAGTTGAACTTCATGTTCATTTAGATGGATCACTACGAGTAAACACTCTTCTCGAATTATTACAACAGCAAAATCCTCCTATTCTATTTAAAACTGAATTTAGTGCAATCGAGGCTCTTTGCTTTCAACCTAGGTGGGATCTTACTCGATGTTTGAATTCGTTCGCAACTACTTTACAAATTCTTCAAACTCCTGAAAATATAGAACGCGTGACTTATGAACTTTGTGAAGATCTTCATCGTGATGGTGTTACTTATGCCGAAATACGTTATTGCCCTTCACTTCATCTTCAACAAGGAATGGATTCTGGTGAAGTAGTGAACCATGTCGCTTCGGGGATGCGTCAAGCTGAAGGTGATTTTGGAATTACTACCAGACAGATTCTCACTATTCTTCGAAATTTTGGGAATGATGCTCAAGTAGCCCAGGAAGAAGCTGATGCTATTGTTCGTCTCGCAGTATCTACTAAACGCCTAGGAGTAGTTGGAATTGACTTAGCTGGTGATGAATATCACTTCCCTCCCGAACTTTTTGAACGTGCATTTACCTACGCTCAAGATGCTAATCTTCATCGCACCGTCCATGCCGGAGAAGGTGGCCCAGAAATGTCTAGAAATATTTACACTGCCATCCAAGTTCTTCATGCAGAGCGTATTGGTCATGGTGTCGCTGCACGCTATGATCCTGCTATTGTGGCATTATTACGTGATAGAAATATTGCAGTAGAAGTTTGTCCTACCAGCAATATTCATACTGGAAGTGTGAAAGATTATCAAGATCATCCCGCTGGTTATTTATTTGAGCAAGGTGTTACTATCATTCCCTGCGCTGATAATACCTTTCTCTCTCAAACTGCTACTTCCAAAGAATACAAACTTCTTGCACAGTATCAGAAATTCACAGATGAAGAAATGAACAGAATAGCCAAAGATAGTTTTAAAGCTAGATTCTGTTAGAATATAGTTATACTCAATATTTTAATCACCTTTTCAGGCACGCTGTCGCTTCCGTAAATCTTACGCATTGACACCTTCGCATAGACGACAAAACGGGAAAACTACTCAATGATACTGAGTCTAACGTTGTCTATGCGGTTCACTTCGTTCTCCAAAATTTTCGCTAACATAAACTATTAGGGGGAGTTCTAAACTTCTGAAAAAAAACGGTAATGAGGGGGGGAGTTCCGTAACAAGTAACGACGACTAAAACCAAAAACAGTTCTTTACTTTTCTTTCCTGCCAAGTTTTTTGCTTAACACTGATCTCTTTTCTTTTAAATCAGAGGCACGCTCCCGATACTTTAACATTAACTTATCATAATCTTCTCTGGTAATGGAATGGTGCTTGAAGTATTTTCTCTGGATGTCTTTTTCCATCTCTATAACTCTTGTTTCATTTTCAATTACTTTTTTTAAGCTTCTTTTCAAATAGGCACGATGCCACAGCGGCCCAGTTATCAAAATAACCAGAATAACGCTTAAAATAAATAAGTACCAATAGCGGGCAAGTATGTTGTAATAGAATAACCTTAGTTTTAATTCATATTTACCAATTTGCTCTACTTCAATCGCTTTAGGAGTAAGAGCAACACTGTTCCCATAGATATCAGAAGCACTTAGTTGTAAAGAAGCAGCTTTGACGTTTGTTTCGGTGAATAAATAAAACGCAGAATATTCTCCCAAACCTGTTTCTATTAACTGGATGGTTTCATTACCAATAGTGGCAAAAACATCCGCTTTCTCTACTTTTGTCCCGTCTGAATAACTCAATGCTCCTTTAATCTCTATTTGTAGCCCAGTGAAAAAATCTGTTTCCGTTGGTTCTGCCAACACTAAATTTAGAGCCGCTGGCCAGACAACTACTGGTATTTTTGTTCCACCTGCTTTAGTAATGTTATTGATGGTTTTTACTGCCTGCACTGCAATATACCATTTTCCCAGAGGATCATCCTGTTTTATTTTATATTCCGCAGTGTACGTTCCCGGAGCAACTTCCTGCAAACTGGTAATTTCTGCTTTAGGAGTCCTAAAATCAACACTAACATTTTCAATCGGTTCTTCTCCTTCTTTAATCTCAACCGTTATGGGAACTATACTTCCTCTTTTAAACTCCCCATCTGCAAGCGGGCTGAGGAACGTAACGGTGTAAAAAGCTACTCCTGTTGGCGTTAAAATATTTGTTTTTAGGTTTAAATTTCCTCCATTGCCATCTTTATCCATCGTTTCTATTTTAATATCCCAAATACCATCAGGCTCGCCAAAGCTTATGGGGAAAATATACCGAAAAAAACCATTTTTTCCAATAGACACCTCTTTTTTAAAAATCAATCCTTCTTCATGCGAAGCGAAAATTGTGGCATTCAAATCTGTTGGAGGAGTTCCATTAAAATCGTACATAAACCCACTAATTTCTAGGTTTTGGCCTTTGAAATATTCTTCATTCAAAGAAGCATTAATCCTCAATTCCGGGTCTATATTTACTAAGATTGCAAATTCATCGTATTGATTACTTTGTTCTGCTTTGTAGAGTATTTTATATGTTCCTTTAGTTACATTTTTGCCGAGGGTTATATTTAAGCCATAAAACCCATCATCAGATATAGAATATCTAGCCAATGGTTTTCTCAATGGAAAATTTAACTTGCCAAATATGCTGGATTCAGCAGTAACTTTTGCGTCATTGCTTGGTTCACCAGTATAATAAACCTGTGTTAAGAATAGATGAGTTCCCCTTTTTAATGTAGCCAAGTTTTCAGGGCCTCTTGCTATTACGCCAACAACTTTTTGAATTCCTCCTCCACCGCCAGATTCTGTTGTTGTGGTCGTGGTTGTTGTTTCACCACCACCACCGCCTCCTCCACCGCCAGGCGGGCTTCCTCCTGGAGGACCTGGGATTCCTCCAGCAGCCATTCCTGAAAGAGAGTCACTTAATTCAAACTCAGTCAATACCATAACTCCGCTGATAATGAAAAGTATTGAAATAAGAATTACAACAAACGGTGCTACCTCTTTTTTTCTCATCTTCATTCTCCCATTTTACCAAATACTTCCTGCTCGGGATACACTTCTATACCTTTATCAGTTATTTGCATCGCCACAATTTTCTTCTGATGTTTAGCTCCCCTGAGTTTAAGCACTTCCAGAGCATTTTCTCTGATGTTCTCTTGTTTAATAGCATAGAGTACAATAACCCCATCAGCCAGAAACTCTTCAATGCCGCTACTGGAATAGATAGTTGGCATCTGTTCAGTTTCAGAAATAAAGAAAGAAGTTATGGTTAACGTTTCAAAATATCTAAAGAGCTGTTCGATGAAAATTCTATACCCATCCTCTTTTTTGCCAAAGGCTGAGGCAATAGCGGTTAGCGAATCTACCGCAATTATATCTGGTTGAAATCTGTGGGGAATTATTTCCAAAACTTCATTGATATCTATGAGCAGTTCTCCCTTAGCTTTGGCCAACATGGCTTCAATACTGGCGGTCATGGAGAATGGTTCTTTACGGACAATTGTAAGCAATCCTTTTTTTTCCAAGTCTCTCCAATCCCATTTAAAATCATCCAGGTGCTTCTTAAGCCGCTGTTCCGACTCTTCAAAACTTAA